>ERZ835762.377-NODE-377-length-53986-cov-8.290056_pt1 | contig 53986 bp, 47 predicted proteins | sample MGYA00519687_ERZ835762 | MGnify/ENA primary metagenome ERZ835762 (study PRJEB31850, sample SAMEA3708783) | human gut metagenome | biome: human gut; feature: human-associated habitat; material: faeces | place: China | collected 2014 ... | reverse complement strand
ATGAAATAGCGAAAAAATGGAATGTGTCGGAACGAAGCGTTCGAAATTACTGCGCCCAGGGGCGTGTGAACGGTGCGTTTCTTACCGGCAAGACATGGAATGTTCCCGAAAATGCAGAGAAGCCGGAGCGTTCCAATAAAAAGAAAGAACAGCCGATTACCTTGCTGGATATTTTGCAGGAGCAGAAGGTAAGTAAGTATTCCGGAGGCATTTACCATAAGACACAGATTGATTTAACATATAACTCCAATCATATCGAGGGCAGCCGTTTGACCCATGATCAGACCAGATACATCTTTGAAACCAATACCATTGGTGTAGAAAAAGAAGTGCTGAATGTGGACGATGTGATTGAAACAGCAAATCACTTCCGTTGTATTGATATGATTATTGGTCATGCAAAGGCAGCACTGACAGAGAAGTTTATCAAGGAACTTCACTTGATTCTGAAAAGTGGTACAAGCGATTCCAGAAAAGATTGGTTCGCTGTAGGCGATTATAAAACAATGCCGAATGAAGTTGGCGGCGTGGCAACCGCCCTTCCGGAAGAAGCTGCCGATAAAATGAAGGTCTTGCTGACGGAATATAACGCCAAGGAAGAAAAGACCTTTGAGGATATTCTGGACTTCCATGTGAAGTTTGAGCGGATCCATCCGTTCCAGAACGGCAATGGCCGTGTGGGCAGATTGATCATGTTTAAGGAGTGCCTGAAATACAATATCGTTCCGTTTATCATTGAGGATAATTTGAAGCTGTCCTATTATCGTGGATTGAAGGAATGGGACAACGAAAAAGGCTATTTGACCGATACCTGCCTGACTGAACAGGACAAGTATAAGGAGTATTTGGATTATTTTAGGATTGCTTATTAAAAGTGGTTCAAAGAGTAAAGTAAAAGGGCAAATTCGCATTTTGAGATAATTAGATGACATACATTTTAAAGACAGGAGTAAGTACATGTTCTATACCAAATATAGATTGATAAGGATGGAATAAAAAGCATGGAGAAATTGATCTTTTCGCTGGTTTTGCTATTGACTACAAAAATCATTTATCTGATCACAGGAAGAAACCGACGGCAGATAGCGCGTATCCCCAAAGGGATGGCAATCTTATGCCAGCCGCCAGGACAACGGTATGTCGCTTATGCAGTAGGCGTATTCCAACTTCTTTTTGTTGCCTTTTTCACCGTACTTTACATAAAAGACGGCGCACCTGCAGAAGCGCGGCTGATGTGGAGCCTGCTCGTCATAACCTCAATCTTGATCTGCATGCTTCTGATTTTCTGCGGGAATGTGGCAGGTCGGGACTGCGTTTATTTTAACAGCAGGGAAGTCCGGATTGAAAAGCCCTTTCGCAAGTCCAGAACCTTTCAGTGGGAGGAAATCCGAAAAGTAGACGGTAACTTTGACAATGCAGTCAACTTATATCTTCTGGATGGAACCAAGGTTCTTACCGCAAGGCTCGGAATGGTAAATTATGATGTATTTTGCGATATGATCAAGAAAACATGCCCAGAAAAGATTGCCAGCTACTATCGTTCCCATATGTACGAAGAACCGCAAAAATGTATTCTGCGCTATGGCTCCGAGTATTATCTTCTGGCAGCTATGGGCATCGGCATTCTCCTGATTTATATGGCAACTCTGGTGCCCGCAGCAGCGGAGAACAGCATCATACAGCAGTTTCTGCAGGGTGATTTCTCCCAGAGGTTCGCGCTTTGGTTTGCACCTGTCTGCGGAGTCATCAGTATCGTGTTCCTGGTTGTGATGCTCAATACAAATATCCGGTATTCACAGGAAAAAATGACCATCAAATACCCACTGCACAGAAAACGTGAACTTTACTGGAGAAACATCCAAAGAATCGAAATGGCTGCAGTGGAAAAAACGGAAAAAGCGGAATGGATGAAGCTGCGGCTGTACACACGGGAAGGTACTTACAAGATCAGTTTCAAATTCCTGACACATGGAAAAGATGAATTTTTATCCATGCTTTTCAAGATGATTCAAAAATATGGAATTTCCTGCATGCAAACAGATAAATAAACAGAGTTAAGACGGAGATCGGAGCGACTAAGCGAAAGAAAATCCGTACTGTGGACTTCTGCGACACACTGGCGGCAATTCTTAAGACAGCCAAAGCCGAACAGCACAAAAACTGCTTCCGATACGGAGAACTGTACAGCCTCAACTATTACAGTGAGGTCAAAGAAAAAGACCGTACTTATTACGAGGTTTACAGTCTGCCGAGAACGGAAGAAGTCCCTGAGGGATATATTGCCAGATAAAATAAATGCACTTTGGGAATAGATTCTTTTGTTAGTTATATGACGAACAGTACATAAGCCTTGAGGTTTAAGGAGACAGAATGGTATATTGTGATTTCAGTAATAGTTTATATAGACAAAAGATACGATTATCGGAGATGCAGATTATTTTACAGCGTTAAATGATGTTGAAAAATATGCTCTCGATTCAAAGAAAGATAGCGTTTTAGTTAAGGGACTTTCATTAAGTGAATTGGAAAGTTTAAGGGGATAAACATTTCAATCAAATTGAAATTTGCGAAGGAAGTGCAATGATAGAATTAAATTCTAAGATTAAGAATGCTCTAATTAAAATTGGCTTTATTGAGCGATATGAAGAATTATCTAATAAATTTAATGCTAAAAGAACACCTTCAAGTAATCGTTTGGCTTATATTGATAGTGAAGAGGTCATGGAGACAATTCAAGATTTAGGCTATTCTCCGGTGTTTGATGTAAAAGAAAAATTTTATAAAATCAAGGAAGAACAAATTGGAAAGATTACTTTGGAAGTTCATATTATTCTGAGATATGGAATGGTAGATTTAGTTTGGATAGTCAGAGAAAATGGAGAATTGCTTCTTGGGGCTCCTTGGGGAACATATTCAAGGAGACTTATTGATAATAATTACAGGATAAAAAAACCTATCATAGGAACATATGAGGATTTAGAAGAAATTTTGAAAATTACTTTTAAAATGTATGAAGACTTTAAGAGTACATTAGCTGGTAATTAGCTTATTTAGCCATTCTGGCAAAAGATTAAAACTAGAAGGATATAAACAAGCATCATTAGCTGTATTTTATGTCAAATTATATAAATATATGATTTGTATACGAGGATAGAGAACAATGAATTCTGATATGACAAAGTATTGTTATCAACATTTTGAAAATGCTTACAATATTGGGTGGAATACAAATTTTGATAGTACAGTGGAAAGTAAAGAGACATTTAATTCAATATTCATAGAAAAGTTGACTTCTTATTGTGAGAATCCATTAAATAGCGACTTGAATGGTGTATGTCGTGAAACAGAGATTGATGGAAAAAAGTATGTAAAAGGGTTTGGAGAAATACGTATCATTGATTTAAAAAAGAAAATAAGATATGCAGCTCCTAATGTTATTATAGATGATATATTAAGTGGAAAATATATACCGCCAATAGAATTTATCGATGCAGTTTTAACAGGACCGACTTTTGATTCTGAAGAATATCAGGAATTTTATTTGAATTATTCGGAAAAAAACTTTTGGGGAGAAAACGAAGAAAATTTTGAAAAAATAGCTAAGGTATTGGAATTGGCAGGAGATTTGGAGGGCTTTAAAGATTATATTTTGAATAACGATTTAATAAATATAGTTGTCCCTGAAGGTTCGTTACTTAATTATGCAATCACAGAAGGGAAAGAAAAGGAAGCACTTTGGCTTATTGAAAATGGTATAGATATTAATGCTTTTGACGGTTTGGAACTTATGACGGCAATAAAAAAGAACAATAATATAATTGCAAAAAAATTAATAGATGAAGGTATTGTTATTAATAGTAGAGAGATGAACGATAATCCTTTAGTTAGTGCGATTCGTTTTTCAAATGCCTTTCTTGTAGAGGAACTTATGAAAAATTACAGGGATTTGATAGTAGCTTATTCAAACGAATATGTAAGAAATTGTAGTGTTTTAGATATTGCTGAAAGAACGAAAAATGAAAAAATAATAAATATAGTTAAGAAGTATTTAGTATGATCTATTGATGTTAACATAAATTCAAAAAATTTGATAATAGTTGCTTTTCAGGTTTAAGTTCGTAAGAGAATAATAATTTTTTGATATGTTTATAGGTTGCTATGGAGATTAAACTAATAGAACAATTAGGACTTAATGATTTAGATGTAGTGGAAGCGTTGATAGATGATTTAGAAAATGCCGTAAGTTTATTTAATTGATTGGAAAATATAAATGTGAGTAAAAATGTAAGAGAGTTTTTTGAAAAAATGCAAGAATTTTTTCCATCAACGAAGAATGCATACATTGAAAGTGTAAAAGAATATGAAGAAGTATTAGAAACAGTTGTAATAGAAGATATTTTTATGCCGGAGCTTTTAACATTATTAGCTAAGAATGAAGATGCTGAATTATCAAGCAATATGTTTAATTATTTTGAAGAAATATTAAATAAGAATGATTCACATTTGATTAATATTTTTTCTGTTACTGTGTTAGAAATTTTAGGAAATGATAAGGCAATTCTAAAGGTGGCTAAGCAATATATGGGAGAAAAAACTGCATTGCTCCAAATGAAAGTTGATAAAGAATTGGGAAGATTATAAAAAAAATGGCGTCCCAGCTTGGGCTTCCGTTAGTGCCGGACACTAGCTATTATTATCCCCGTTTTTATCTTGGACTGCTGGAAGGCGAGTATAGTGGTCCTTTTGACAGAAAGGATGGTACAGCCAATGGATAAGCCCACAGTACAGGATATTTTTCATCGTTTTTATCCGGCATACCTTGATCAATATTCACCTTCCCCTGTACAGGCAAAGGTTGCACATAACATCATGAACTGCAAGACCGGTGCCTATGGTGCAAATGTATGTGTATGTGAGGATTGTGGCTTCGTACAGATTCATTACAATTCCTTCCGTAACCGTTGCTGCCCCATGTGTCAGGCTGTTCCGAAAGAAATGTGGATGGATGCACGCAGAGAGGATGTCCTTGATGCTCCTTATTTCCATCTGGTTTTTACGGTTCCTGATATTTTAAACCCTGTCATTTACAGCAACCAGAGACTTCTTTATGATGCCTTATACCATGCAGCTTCTTCCACAATCAGCGAACTGACTGCCGACCCAAAACGTCTCGGCGCAAAGGTGGGATACATCTGCATTTTACATACATGGGGTTCTGAAATGAACTTTCATCCCCACATTCATACCATCCTGCTGGGTGGAGGACTGGCTTCCAACAACCAGTGGAAGGACAATGGTGAAAATTTCTTTCTTCCCATCCGGGTCATCTCCAAAGTGTTCCGCGGAAAATATCTGGAGGAACTAAAGAGGCTGTGGGAAGAGGATAAGCTGGTATTTCATGGTACTGCAGAAAAATTTCGTAACCATTATATGTTCAAGGAGCTTTTAGATTCCTGTTATGGTGTGGACTGGATTCCTCATTGTAAAAAGACATTCAATGGTGCTCAAACAGTAATGAAATACCTTGGTAAGTATACTCATCGCATTGCCGTCAGCAATCACCGCATCGTCCGTATGGATGATGATACCGTTACATTCTTAGTAAAGGATTACCGTAATGAGGGACAGTGGAAGGAACTGACCATTTCGGGTGTAGAGTTTGTCCGGCGGTTTCTCATGCATGTACCACCAAGGCGTTTTGTCCGCATCAGGCACTACGGACTGCTATGTTTCCGTACTAAAAACCAGAAGCTCACCCTTTGCAGAAATTTACTTGGATGTAAGAAGTATCTTTCAAAGCTTCGTGACATGGAAATGCCTGAAATATTGGAACATCTTTATGGCATCAAAGTTTGTGCGTGTAAAGCATGTGGTGGGCATCTCGGAAAGCCACAGATGAGAATGCCACTGCGCTGCTAAAGAGCAACATCTAATACTTTCAAAAGTCTCAGTTTCTGAGGTTTTATCGTCATGCCCATTTGCCTGTTTTTTATAAAATGTTGTAGCTTTCATACCGAGAATCATATATAATCATGGACAGGAACAAAGAATTGAAAGTCCATAGGTTGCGGCTACCCGGACGCTCACTTTGTTCAATTAGGTCAACTCGAAAATGGTGTAAACGAAGGGGCAGTTCTCTGCAATGTCAAAACTGCTTTTTCGTTTACCCCATCATCGATTGTAACCTAAAGAATTAAAGGAGACATTTTTAATGACTATGAACAAGGGTGTTTCCGTAAGAATAAACAGGATAAATCTCAATAGGGAGAAGAGTGAAAAATGATAGAGGCGCTCTTGGATTTCTTTCAATTATATACGATGGATGCCGATTATTTACCAGACTTTTGGCTTACAATGATACTTCTTTATCTGAATGCAGGTCTGTATCTTAACGACCTATATAATCTGGTGAAGCGCAAGTCAAAAGCGGAAACATTCAGTCTGATGGCGATACCAGGAGTCTTTGCAGTAATTTTCGTGTCGATGCTATCAATTTTTGCGCATGTACCGAATCTGCAGAGCATAGCTTCACAGGCCAAACGCCTGAGCCTGCTTATAACGGCAATACAGCCACAAACGAATCTTGCGCTGCTTCTTATTGTATTTCTTTATCCGATTCTATGGGGAATCGGGCTCTTACGACAAAGGAGGCATGAACACGGCAGCCGCAAACGCTGGGTGCTGTCCTGCATTCCTGATTATATTGCATGGATCATACTGATATTGGGCATCGGTTATCACCTGTTTTTCGGGGAAAATATCCTGAATAGTGTTCTGGAAAATGCGGAGGCTGGAGATTTGCTGGTCCTTTATGGTTCCCGCAGAACCTGGCTCTATATATGGATGTATGGAATTTATATCCTTGTATGCAAGGAAGTGGTGCTGCTTGTCGGACTTTTGTCTGAACTTTTGCTTATGCGAATTCCGCTTCGCTACCGTAGTGGGCAGAATGCTGATACCTTTGTCAGCTTTTATTATCTGTTTTGCCAGAATGCCATTTTTCGTGGGATTTCCCTGCTGGAAGCTGCGTTGGTGATTCCGCTTTGTGGAGTGATGCTTCGGGAAGCGGCATCGCCTTTCAGTGATTACTCGTCGATTATGATATACGCAGTCTTTTTGCTGCTGACAGGCGCAGTGTTTGTCGTTCTTATCGCCATTGGTCCGGTCATGCGGACACTTTCCTGCTTCGATGCATGGGGACAGCGCAAGCAGATCAGAGAGCTTTTCTGTACGGAATATTTTCTCATGCAGCCAGTTTCCAGCAACAGATCGTTCACGGTCACTCATCATTTTATCATTGACGAACAGGCCGCCGCCGGTGTTTACTATCTTCCGCTTCTCACAGACATCAGCGGATGGGCCTCCCCGAGAAAGAAAGCAGGCAAATGGAAAATGCTCTCTTTCGCAGATGGCAGAACCCTTGAATTGTCAGAACACGAGGCAGAAGCCGCCAAGGAAATGCTCTCTTATGCATCCAACCGTCTCTATGCCCAGAAGATAACTGGAGAAAATTGGAGCAATAAAAACAATATGCCTGGCACAGAGGAAACCTGGAACCCACTCATAAGTCCGGCAACAACGATGTATCAGAAACTGGTCAAGATATTTTTAGGTCTGATGGTTATTCTTTTTATGATGAGCTATCAGATACTGAAGTAATTGAAAAAAGAAGAAGCAGGCAAACGAGTATATGACTATCAAGAGGGCGATTATATGAAGCTTTGGATTGAATAACATATAATTTCGAGTTTGTCGGATTGTAAAGACAGAGCCTTATGCAAGGTGCAGGAGAAGGACTCTGCTCGGGTTAAGGGCGAAGCGCCTTAGCCGGTCAAGGGTGCAACCATTGCCCAGTTAGTGGCGTTTCGCCACTAAGTACTGGGTATTGCTTGTAGCAGAGCTTCACAGGATGAAGCTTAAAATATTAAGAAAATTGATACAACTAAATGATAACCTAAGTGGAAAAAGTCTTTAGTAAAATGAGAAAATCGAGCTGTTTTACTAAGATTTTTACTAAATCTGAATGACAAGATATACGAGTTTATGCCACGATATGCGACGAAAACGAAGAAAACAATCTATCACAGCAAATCGTAGAAAGTGGTGTAAAATCAAGGAAAATCAGTATTTTCAAGGAGTTTTTAAGGCATGATAAAAATACTTTTCATATGCCTCGGCAACATCTGTCGAAGCCCACTCGCCGAGTTCTACTTTAAAGACCTCGTAGCAAAACACAACCTTTCCGCTGAATTTTATATCGAATCCGCGGCGACCTCCTATGAGGAGACCGGAAACCCGGTACATCCCGGAACGCGAAAGAAGCTGGCGGCGGCAGGTATCTCCTGCGCGGGAAAGACCGCGAGATGTATGGAGAGGGAGGATTACCGGAAATTCGATTATCTGATCGGGATGGATCAGGCAAATATCCGGAATATAACGCAGATCGCGGGCGGTGATCCCGAGAAGAAGATCTATAAGATGCTGGAATTTGCCGGGGATGGCTGGAAGGAGCTTAAAGCCGGAAAGCGGAACCCAGACAAGGTGCCGGATGTGGCGGATCCGTGGTATACCGGGAATTTTGATGATACCTGGCGGGATGTGACAGCCGGGTGTCAGGGACTTTTAAAATTTCTGTTATAGTTGTGCAAATATTTCGACTTGAAATAGGGCTACCGCAATCCCACTGGCTTTAGACGGTGGGTTAAGGTAGCCGGAAGTGGAGGTTTGTGCTATACTTGCGTTATGGGAACGTGGAAATCAAAAAACAGACACAAATATTTGTTACAGTATCATATTATTTTCGTATGCAAGTATAGAAAGAAATTGCTGATGTCAAAACAAATATCAGATGATATAAAGCAGTTTTCTTATGAGATATGTCAAAAGCATAAAGTCATTATCAGATATATGCAGACAGATAAAGATCATATTCATTACATGATAGAAACAGAACCAACAATGTCTATCAGTAAAATAGTAAATCTGATGAAGAGTTATACAACCTATCATATTTGGAAAAGATATCCGGATTATCTACGAAAACATTTCTGGAAAGAACATAACTATTCAGTGCCTTCATAGTTACGAGCAAAAATCCATTCCAGATCAGCTTCGCTGATGGGATTTTTGCTTTCTGGCCTATGTGTTCTTACGGTCAGCGCAGCATGTGTGCAGACCTACTGAATAGTTACGAAAGAACATACTTTTTGGACGGACGGACATTTTGTCTGCAGTGTAGGAAATGTATCAGAATAGATATTGAGAAAATATATAGAAAATCAAGGGTAGAAAGGTGGCGACAGTGGGTGTTAAAAGCATATAAATACAGGATATATCCTAATAGCGAACAAAGAATTCAGATTGCAAAAACATTTGGCTGTTGCCGTTTTGTTTACAATCAGACATTGGCATATCGGAAAGAAATATACGAGAAAGAGAAAAAGGCAGTTAGTAAAACGGATTGTAATAATTACTGTAACAGAGAATTAAAGAAAGACTATGAATGGTTAAAAGCAATAGATAAATTTGCTCTGACCAACGCAATCTATAACATGGACGCCGCATATCAAAAATTCTTTAAGGAACATGCGGGATATCCGAAATTCAAGAGCAAACACGATAACCATAAATCATACACAACAAACTTCACAAATGGAAATATTGCGGTAGATTTTGAGACAGGGAAGATAAAATTGCCAAAATTAAAAGCGGTAAAAGCAAGGTTACACAGGGAATATCGTGGGCAGATTAAGTCAGCGACCGTTTCGCAGGTTTCCAGTGGAAAATACTATGTGTCCATACTTGTAGAAACGGAGCATAAGGAACTGGCACATACAAATCATAACATAGGAATCGATTTAGGAATTAAAGATTTATGTATTACTTCCGATGGGAAGGTATATGGGAATCTAAAAATTATAAAAAAATACGAGAAACAGCTTGTAAAGCTGCAAAGGCAACTGTCACATAAAGGAAAGAGAAGCAAGAACTATTATAAAACAAAGAAAAAGATAGCATTATGCCATGAGAAAATAAGGAATATAAGAAAAGATTATCTACATAAAGTTTCACATGAGATTATCAGCGAAAACCAAGTGATAGTTTCAGAGAATTTACAGATAAAAAACATGGTAAAAAATCATCATCTGGCAAAAGCCATAAGTGATGTATCATGGTATGAGCTGACAAGACAGTTAGAGTATAAGGCAAAATGGAATGGCAGGAAATACATCAAAATAGATACATTTTATGCCAGTAGTCAATTATGTTCTGTTTGCGGGTATCAGAATCCAGATACAAAAGATTTGTCAGTGAGGACATGGATATGTCCGAAATGCGGAGCAGAACATGACAGGGATATCAATGCCGCGAAAAATATACTGACAGAAGGATTAAGACAAATAGCATAAAGAAATATATAGGGCAGGGACTGCCCAAATTAACGCCTGTGGAGATAGTAGGTTACGAGGTCGATGAATCAGGAAGCCCATTAGCTTAAGACAATGGGTAGTTCACCCTGGTCAGATAAGCCACACCTTTTTCCGATCGTGAATCATCGTAAATTCATGTCGGCGGGAGTAGAGGCTCTGACTTGATTGACAACATGTGCTTACAAAAAGGAGTGAATCTTGATATGGAGCGTTCCTATCAATATGATATAGTAATTGTTGGCGGCGGTACTGCAGGTGTGGCCGCGGCAGTCGGAGCAGCGAAGGCTGGAGCGAAAACGCTTTTGGTGGAGCGGAATGCTTATCTCGGAGGAGAGGCGACGAACTCAGGAGTTAATTGCTTCTGTGGATTTTATACATGCGGATCGGATCCGGTGCGGGTGGTGAAAGGGATCGGGCAGCTTGTGCTGGATGAGATGAGGGCACTTGGGCCGACGATCGCCGAGGAGATTTCCGCATCCGGGAACCGGGATATTATCTTTCAGCCGGAGTATCTGAAATGTGCACTGGACAACCTGTTGGAGAAGGAGCATGTGGATTATTTTTTACATACGGTGCTGATTGGCGCAGAGACTGTGGAGAATGAGATTCGGACGATTCAGTGTGCGGATGATGAGGGCCTGTTTACTGTTTCGGCAAAGGCATTCGTGGATGCAACCGGAGACGCAAATCTGTCCAGACTTGCTGGTGCGAAGCTCATATGGGGAACCGATGGCGGACATCCGCAGGCAGCGACGCTGACTTTCCGGCTGAGCGGTGTGGCAGCGGATGTGGATCTGTCACCGGCGGCGGTTGAGCGGGCAGTGGTGAGAGCGAAGGCAGAAGGGATCAGAAATCTTACCAGAGAAAAAGGATTTATCCTCAGAATGGAAAACTCCGGGATCGTCCATGTCCTTCTTCCGAGCATCATTCCAGAAGGACTTTCGGCAGAAGAGATGACGCGGATGGAGAGGGAGACGAGAAAGCAGGTGCTCGGATATATTCAGGCATTGCGAACCTATATGCCGGGAATGGAGCACAGTGAGCTGGCGGTGATCGGACCATCGATCGGTTTTCGGGAGACGAGAAAGCTGGTGGGAAAGGAGACGATCACGGCGGACGACGTGATCTCCGGGAGAAAGCGCCCGGACGGTGTGGCCCGGGGCGGATGGAAACCGGAGATTCACAGGGATGTCAACAAGATGGCGACTTATATGGAAGTAAAGTCGGGAAGCTATTTTGACATTCCTCTCGGGGCACTTCAGTCGGAGAATGTGAAAAATCTGTTTGGGGCAGGCAGAATGATCTCGGCGGATGAGGCGGCATTTGCGGCTGTGCGTGTTATGGGAACATGCTTTGCGACCGGGCATGCAGCAGGCGTCGGGGCGGCGTGTCTGGCGGTGGATGAAAGAGCGGAGATCGAGCATGTCAGGGAAATATTGAAGGAGCAGAATGCTTTGGTATAAATATTCAGAAATTGCAGTGAAATAATATGGCAGCCGTTCTATTGGTGGAAAAGAGAACTAAGCAATTGAAGCAGTTGAAATACAAAAAGGACCTGCGAGCGTCAGGTCCTTTTTGTAAATAGTTTATTCGATCTCCGGATCCGTAGGATCCCAATCCTGACCTTCCGGAATCTTCTCGGCTTCCGGTCTGTCAAACGGTGCCGGAAGATTGTCGCCTACGGTGACGACAGTGCCGGACGGGCAGTGGTCGTAGATCCATTTGCAGTCGGCAACGGTCATGCGGATGCAGCCGTGGGAGGCAGGAGCGCCGAGTTTGTTGTATTCCTCAGCGGTAATGTTGTGAATGCTTGTGGTCTTTCCCGGGACGCTGTGGAAGAGGATGCTGGTGTTGCCGAGTCTTGTACAATATTGACCGTATGTGGACTTGACGAGGGCATGCCATCGGTATTTGAGTGTGGTTTTAAAGGTTCCCGTTGGAGTCTGGGAATTTTCTTTTCCCGGGGAACAGATAAAGGTCCGGTAAGGAATGATATATCCGTTTCCATCGTCCGGGGCATATACGGTTACCTGACAGCGGGCACGGTCCACAACGATCTGGAAAGACTGTGCGGAGAGGATGCCCTCAAGGTTCTGGACCAGCGTGCAAGCATTCTCATCGAAGTAGAATTTGTATCCGTCAATATACTGCCATCCCTTGACGGCATGACCCGCAGCGTCGAAATAGTACCAGCTTCCGTCCGAGCTTCTCCAGGCGTTCGCAGCGAGCTCGCCGCCCTCGTCGCGGTAGATAAGCCCGCCTTCCTGTTCATGAAGTCCGGTTGGAAGGTCCTGCACCGGCGTTTCACGTTTCTGTACCTGTCCACTTACGGTCCAGAATCCGTCGGAATTTACCTGGAAACCGTCTGGTGTTCTTGTGTCCGCCATCATAAAGCCGTTTTTATCGAAATAATAGCATTCCTCCAAGCCGTCCTGATCTCCGTCGATCCAGTACCAGCCGTCGGCGGCGCTTGTATTGTCATCGGTATAGTATTTCCACTGGTTCGGTCCGCCTTCGTTGGACCATGTTCCGGCATAGGCTATAGCCGGATTCGCGAGCATGACCGCAAAAACAGTCCCGAGACCTGCGTAAAGTGCATTTCTTGATTTCTGATTCATGATCTGATTCTCCAAAGTTTTCTTCCTACCTATTGTAGGTACATTCTGTCGAAAAGGCAATCATTTTTTTCGACAAACTTTGCGTTTCAACAGAGTGTCGGACGAAAAAAGAACCGCTCGTCTGTCGCAGGACATCCTACTGGCAGACGGCGGTCTTTGCAATCTAGGAATTACCCAATTTTCTTATCTTCCTGCACCGGCTCACAGGTAAGTCCGATGCCGAGCTTCTTAAAGACATTCTTATCTACATTGGACAGCATAACTGTTGTGTGTACCTGGCAACCGCGGAGCTTCGGGAGCTGTTCTAAAGCGATCCTTGCGTTCTCGTCGGTAGCAGCACAGGTGGAGAGGGCGATGAGCACCTCATCGGTGTGCAGTCTCGGGTTGCCGCTGCCGAGGTAACGGACCTTTAATTCCTGGATCGGAGCGATGGACTCCGGGGAGATCAGGTCGATGGAGTGGTCGATTCCGCCCAGCTCCTTCACTGCGTTTAAGAGAACGGCAGCGGAAGCGCCGAGGAGCTCCTTTGTCTTACCGAGAACGATCTTTCCGTCCGGGAGTTCCAGGGCAGCAGCCGGGGCATCTGTCTCTTTCGCAAGATTTACAGCGGCAGGAACAACAACGCGGTCCTTCGGGGAGATCTTTGCCTGCTTCATGATCAGTTCGATCTTGTATGCCTCGTTCTGGCAGGAATCATCTTTTACGACCTTCTCAAGAGCCTGGTAGTAGCGGCGGATGATCTCCTGGCAGGAAGCCTCGCGGCATGCCTCGTCATCGAAGATGCAGAGACCGGCCATGTTGACACCCATATCGGTCGGGGATTTGTACGGGCATTCGCCGAAGATTCCCTCAAAGATGGCGCTGAGCACAGGATAGATTTCAACGTCGCGGTTGTAGTTGACGGTGGTCTTTCCGTAAGCCTCGAGATGGAACGGGTCGATCATGTTCACATCGTTCAAGTCTGCAGTTGCGGCCTCGTAAGCTAAGTTTACCGGGTGCTTTAACGGCAGGTTCCAGATCGGGAATGTCTCGAATTTCGCGTATCCGGCCTTTACGCCGCGCTTATTTTCGTGGTACAGCTGGGAAAGGCAGGTCGCCATCTTTCCGCTTCCCGGCCCCGGAGCTGTAACGACAACGAGTGGACGTGTCGTCTCGATATAGTCATTCTTTCCGTAACCTTCATCGCTGACGATAAGCGGAATGTTGCTCGGATAGCCGTCGATCTCATAGTGGCGGTATACCTTAAGGCCAAGCTTCTCCAGCTTGTGTTTGAACTGCTGGATCGCCGGTGTGTCAACGTAGCGGGTAATTACGACACTGCTGACATAGAGTCCGCGGTCGGTGAATACATGGATCAGGCGCAGTACATCCAGATCGTATGTAATGCCCAGATCGTAGCGGACCTTGTTCTTTGTGATATCAGCGGCATTGATGGCGATGACGATCTCTGCCTGGTCAGCCAGCTGCATGAGCATGCGGAGCTTGCTGTCCGGCTCGAAGCCCGGAAGTACACGGGATGCATGGTAATCATCGTACAGCTTGCCGCCAAATTCCAGATATAATTTATCGCCGAATTTGCTGATCCTCTCGCGGATATGGTCAGACTGCATGGCGAGGTATTTGTCGTTGTCGAAACCCTGCTTGATCATTTGTTTTTCTCCTCTTAATAGTCATATTAAATGAAAATGAGCCGGTCTGGAGTTTCCAGGAAAGACATCCGGCTGAAACAGCTGTGGGGCAGACATCCGGATCATTTTCAAAAAGTTTTCGTACCTGCGGCTTTTGGCAGCCGTTCGTACCTATCTATCTATTATCCATCAAAAACCTCATTTTGAACAGTAGTTTTTTAATTTTTCTTTCCCAAATCCATATACTTATGATATTATGGTGGTAACTTGAGTTCTTATCTCCTGGCAGATGATGAAATAAACTGCAGGAAAACTTAATGGCAGTAGTGACGGAGAAAAATCAGTATTCCCTGTTGACAAGGAATCAATAAATGTGCCAGTCTCCGTGAAATTACTGACTGTGGATTGAAATAAAGGATGAGCGAACATGAAAAAAATGCTATTTGCGTTCTCCATGGCGGGCCTGTTCCTGTTATCGGCATGCAGCAGACCTGCGGCGGAGGAGACAGAGACAGCAGAGATGACAGCTGCGGCGGAGAGCACCCAGGAGACCAGCGGTGTCCTGGTGATCGAGGATGCCGGGGAAGATAAAAATAAGACGATCTCCGTGCGGATCGTTGACTCCTCGAACCCGGCGCTTCCGGGGCGCGAGGCGAAGAAGGTCCGCGGCATCTACATTACGGGGCCGGTGGCCGGAAATGAGGAAGTCTTAAACGGTGTTCTGGACGGGGCCCTGACTGCGGGAATCAACGCGGTGGTCATAGACTTTAAGGAGGATCAGGGACGGATCACATGTCCGGTGGATGCGGCGACAGTGAACGAGATCGGTGCCAGTATCCCGTATGTACGGGACATGAAAAGCCTGATCGAGAGCCTCAAGAAGAAGGATCTCTATGTGATCGCGCGAGTCGCGGCCTTCAGGGATTCCTATCTCGCGGAGAAGAAACCGGAGTGGAGCCTGAAACTGCCGGACGGAAGCCTGTACCAGGACCGCCAGGGAATGTACTGGGTGGATCCGTACCGCCAGGAGGTCTGGGATTATCTTCTGGAAGTCGGAACAGAGGCAAAAGATCTCGGCTTTGATGAGGTCCAGTTCGACTATCTGAGATTCCCGAACGAGGCGTCGGCAGGTCAGGTCGTCTACGACGAAGCAGTGATCCGGGGGCGTTCCAAGACGGATACGATCCTGGAGTGTACCAATTATTTATATGAAAATCTCGCGTCCCAGGGACTTTTCGTCTCTGCGGATGTGTTCGGCACGATCATCGGAAGCGGCGTGGATTCCACTGCCGTCGGACAGAATTATACGGAGATGGCGAAGATTCTCGACTATATCTGCCCGATGATCTACCCGTCCCACTACAGCTCTGGAAACTTCGGGCTGGAACACCCGGATACGGAACCGTATAAAACGATCTTCGGGGCGCTTCAGAAGTCTGGAAAGGTCCTGCTGGATGCGTCTAGAGCCGACAACCATGAGAGCCGCCAGGCGATCGTCCGCCCGTGGCTTCAGGACTTCACAGCCACATATCTCGGGGAAGGAAATTATATCACCTACGGTGATGCTGAGGTCGCGGAGGAAGTCCGCGCCGTCCAGGATGCCGGATACGAGGAGTGGATGCTGTGGAGCGCGGCGAATAAGTACCATTTAGAGGGACTTTCCGGGGACGGAAGCAGTGCAGCGGCAGTTTTGGGCGAAGGCGAAGCCAGTTCGGATGGTGGAGAAACATCTGCCGGGACAGAGCCCGAAACAGCTCAACAGTAAAAATGGAGAACAAAATGAATCAGATTCGTAAAACACCAGTGCCGGGAGAATTCTACCGGCACTTTAAAAATAAGTTATATCAGATCATCGCGGTTGCGACCCACTCAGAGACCGGGGAAGAAATGGTAGTCTACCAGGCGCTCTACGGGGACTTCAAGATCTGGGTGCGTCCGCTTGACATGTTTTTAGAGGAAGTTGACCGGGAGAAATACCCGGATGCGGTGCAGAAGTATCGGTTTGAGAGAGTACGGCTTGTAAAGCCACAGAATGCGGAAAATTCCGCTCAGAATGCAGCTCAGCCAGTGCGGCAGGTACCAGCAGAACAGAAGCCGTCGGCAGACAGCGACAGCAGCGCCAAAAACACCACCGCCCAGGCCCCAGATGAAGACCAGCCCGTCAACCAGGAGCTCCTGGACTTCTTCGATGCCATGGACGAAAAAAACTATGATCTGATGCTGGAATGCCTGACAAAGCTCCAGACCCATGCAACCCAGAAAGAACTGGATGATATCTGCATGGTTCTGGACATCCATCCGCCGGTGGGCTGCGATGATGTTGGATCCCAGATCATGTTCATCAAGCGCCACCTTGCGATGATCAGAAAGTTTGACGGGGAGAGATTGCGTTGACAGAGAATGATATTCCTTTCAGTATTGAAGAAGAATTAAAAAAACTCCCAGCATCGCCGGGAGTTTATCTCATGCATGATAAGCACGATGAGATCATATATGTAGGAAAAGCCATAAGCTTGAAGAACCGTGTGCGCCAGTATTTCCAGAGCAGCCGGAACAAGACGGCCAAGATCGAGAAGATGGTATCCAGGATCGCGAGATTCGAGTATATCATCACGGACTCCGAGCTGGAGGCCCTGGTTTTAGAGTGCAACCTCATCAAGGAACACCGCCCGCGGTACAACACGATGTTAAAGGATGACAAGACATATCCCTACATCAAGGTCACTACGGACGAGCCGTTCCCGAGAGTCCTGTTCTCCAGAACCATGAAAAAGGACAAATGCCGGTATTTCGGACCATATACCAGCGCCGGAGCGGTGAAGGACACCATCGACCTGATCTACAAGCTCTGGAAGCTCCGGACATGCAGCAGGAATCTTCCGAAGGACATCGGAAAGGAACGTCCGTGCCTGAACTACCACATCAAACAGTGCTCAGGGCCGTGCCAGGGCTATATTTCCGAGGTGGAATATAAGAAATCTGTCTCCGAGGTCATCGAATTTCTGGACGGAAAGTACACTCCGGTGCTGACGATGCTGGAGGAAAAGATGATGGCGGCCTCCGACGCGATGGAGTACGAGCAGGCTATCGAGTACCGGGAACTCTTAAACAGCGTGAAGCAGGTCGCCCAGAAGCAGAAGATCACGAGCCATAGCATGGAAGACCGGGATGTGATTGCCATGGCGAGGGACGACGCGGACGCTGTGGTGCAGGTATTCTTTGTCCGGGATGGAAAGATGATCGGCCGGGAACATTTCCGTGTCTCCGCATCCATGGCAGACAACAATTACCAGATCATCGGAAGCTTTGTAAAACAGTTCTACGCGGGAACTCCATTTATCCCGAGAGAGATATGGGTGCAGGAAAAATTTCCGGAGATGGATCTCATCGCAGAGTGGCTCACGAAACGCCGCGGTCAGGCGGTAAAATTCCTGATCCCGAAAAAAGGCCAGAAAGAGCGACTGGTGGAGCTTGCGCAGAAGAACGCGAAGCTTGTGCTTGACCAGGATAAGGATAAGATCAAGAGAGAAGAACTCCGGACCATCGGCGCCATGAACCAGGTGGGAGACTGGCTGGGGCTGGAAAAAGTCCGCAGGATGGAGGCCTACGATATCTCCAATATCAGCGGTTTCGAGTCCGTTGGTTCCATGGTAGTCTTCGAGGACGGACGTCCGAAGCGGAACGATTACCGGAAATTTAAAATAAAGACCGTCCAGGGACCCAACGATTACGCGTCCATGGAAGAGGTGCTGACCCGCCGGTTCACCCATGGCATGGAGGAGCTGGAAGAGGAGCGAAAGAACCAGGAAGACGGGGCGGAAGCGCCGGATGGAAGCTTCGGAAGCTTTACGCGGTTCCCAGACCTGATCCTCATGGACGGCGGCCGCGGACAGGTGAACATCGCGCTGAGTGTGCTGAGCGAACTGAAGCTTAACATTCCGGTCTGCGGCATGGTAAAGGATGACAATCACCGGACCAGGGGACTCTACTATAATAATGTTGAGATCCCCATCGACCGCCATTCCGAGGGCTTCAAGCTCGTGACGAGGATCCAGGATGAGGCACACCGGTTCGCCATCGAGTACCACAGAAGTCTGCGAAGCAAGGCACAGGTACACTCAGTCCTCGACGATATCGAGGGCATCGGACCGGCGAGAAGAAAAGCATTGATGCGCCGGTTCAAGTCCCTGGAGGCGGTGCGTGATGCAACCTTGGAGGAGCTTGAGAGCACGGAGGGCATGAATAAGCGGGCGGCGGAGAGCGTCTACGCCTATTTCCGCGAGAAGGACCGTGCGCCGGAGATCACGGAGTAAATGCACGGGATGAAGCAGGAAAATCTCGTGACATTCGGCCTGTGATATGATAGGATGGAGATAACTGTGCGCAGAGCTGTAAATTTATATCAGAAGCGATGCCGACAGGATATAAGATAAAAAGAACAGTATTGTAACTGTTCAGTTGGTCTGCGCACTTGCTGCGCTGACCGTAAGAAAACATAGGCTGGAGGGCAAAAATCCCATCAGCGAAGCTGATCTGGAATGGATTTTTGCGTGTAACTATGAAGGTACTGAATAGTTACACAGTATTTTAAATCGATAGAATAGCTGCGAATTGTTCCGAAGAACTGCCGCCATGATTCGAGGCAGCGGCCAGATACAGGAAAGGAGAACTATGCCATGTACGGAGTTACAATAGCTGAATTAATAGAAAAAATGGATTTCAAAAACCTGACCCCGGAGCTGGACTGCGAGAAGATCGTTGTCTCCCACCCGGACGTGAACCGTCCGGCGCTTCAGCTCACCGGATTCTACGCACATTTCGACAATGAGCGTGTACAGATGATCGGAAACGTGGAGATCGCGTACCTCTCCGGGCTCACAAGAGAGCGCCGGATCGCCATGTATGACAAGCTGATCTCCAGCAAGATCCCATGTCTCGTGTTCTGCAGAAACCAGACACCGGAGCCGGAGGTCGCAGAACTCTGCAGTCATTACGGTGTTCCGTGCCTGCTCTCCGCAAAACCGACATCCGATACCATGGCGGAAGTCATCCGCTGGCTGAAGGCAAAACTTGCCCCGTGCATCAGCATTCACGGCGTTCTCGTCGATGTATTTGGCGAAGGCGTTCTGATCACAGGTGAAAGCGGAATCGGTAAGAGCGAGGCGGCTTTGGAACTAATTAAGCGCGGACATCGTCTTGTGAGCGACGACGTTGTGGAGATCCGAAAGGTCAGCGACGAGACCCTCGTCGGTTCCGCCCCGGATATCACAAGATATCTCATAGAGGTGCGCGGGATCGGCATCATCGACGTGAAGACCCTGTTCGGTGTCGAGAGTGTAAAAGATACCCAGTCCATCGACATGGTCATCAAGCTCGAGGAGTGGGATAAGAATAAGGAATACGACCGTCTTGGTCTCGAGGACCAGTATACGGAGTTCCTTGGAAATAAAGTTGTCTGCCACAACATTCCGGTCCGTCCGGGACGTAACCTGGCAGTTATCGTAGAGTCCGCGGCGGTCAATTACCGTCAGAAGAAGATGGGCTACAACGCGGCCCAGGAGCTCTACAACCGCGTGCAGGCGAATATCGCTAAAAGAGGCGAATAAAAAGGAGAAACATTCATGGAAATCAGAACAAATGAGCCGATGGCGCGGCACACATCATTCCGCGTCGGCGGTCCGGCAGACCGGTTCGTGATTCCGGAATCAGAGACAGAACTCCGCGAGGCGGTCCTGGACTGTAAAAAGTCAGGACAGCCCTGGTACATGATCGGCAACGGAAGCAATCTCCTCGTGGGAGATAAAGGTTTCCGTGGCACGATCATCAGCACAGAGCGTCTCGCTGAATTAGAAGTTCAGAAAAACGAAAACATTATCATCGCCGGGGCAGGCGTGATGCTCTCAAAGCTTGCGAACACGGCGGCGAGAGAGGAGCTCACCGGCCTGGAGTTCGCGGCGGGAATCCCGGGAACCGTCGGCGGTGCGGTCATGATGAATGCGGGCGCTTACGGATCCGAGATGAAGAACGTACTCCTGTGGGCAGATGTGATGGATCAGGACGGAAATGTGAAGCTGATGAAAAACGAGGAGCTGGAGTTGGGATATAGAACGAGCTGTCTGGAGCGCCTGGGACTTTTCACAGTCCGCGCGGCATTCAAGCTGACACCTGGCGATCCGGAGGTGATCCGGTCGCAGATGGAAGAGCTGGCAAGAAAGAGAAAAGAGAAGCAGCCGTTAGAATACCCGAGCGCCGGAAGCACCTTCAAGCGCCCGGAAGGATATTTCGCCGGAAAACTGATCGAGGATGCCGGTTTAAAGGGATTTTCCGTCGGCGGAGCCGCGGTCTCCGAGAAACACGCCGGATTCGTGATCAATAAGGATCATGGAACGGCGGCGGATATTTTGGGACTTTGCAATGAGGTAAAACGCCGGGTAAAGGAGAGTTCCGGGGTAGATCTCGAGCTGGAAGTAAAACTCTTAGGTGAATTTTAAAGGTGCACAATACAGGGAGGAATTCTCGTTGAGACTTGTAATCGTGACAGGCATGTCGGGCGCAGGAAAGACCACGGCATTAAAAACACTGGAAGACATGGGCTTCTATTGTGCCGACAACCTGCCGGTCCTTTTAATTGAAAAATTTGCGGAGCTGGTCATGAACGGACAGAGCGAAAAGCAGGACATCGCCCTGGGTGTGGATGTCCGAAGCGGTGAGGAGCTGCCGTATCTGGAGATTATCATCCGGAAATGGAGAGAAAACAAATACCCGTTCTCGATCCTGTTCCTGGATTCCTCCGATGAAGTTCTTATCAAGCGCTTCAAGGAGACGAGACGCAGCCATCCGCTCTCAAGAAACGGCCGCGTGGAAAAGGGAATCGAGCTGGAGCGGGAGAAGCTCGCCTTCTTAAAAAAAGAGGCGGACCAGGTCATCGACACCAGCAGACTTCTGACAAAAGAACTGCGCCATGAGCTGGAAAATCTCTACAGCGAAGTGGATGGACGCAGCAGCATGTTCATCACAGTCGTGAGTTTCGGTTTCAAGTATGGGATCCCGGCGGATGCCGACCTGGTGTTTGACGTGCGCTTCCTCCCGAATCCCTACTATGTGGAGGAACTCCGGTTCCATACGGGAACGGAGCAGGCGGTACAGGACTATGTGATGCAGGGTGGTACCGGGGAAGAGTTCTTAAAGAAACTGAATGATCTTCTGGAATTCGTGATTCCGAAATATGAACAGGAAGGAAAAACGCAGCTCGTGATCGCGATCGGATGCACCGGCGGACGCCATCGTTCGGTGACGATCGCAGGAGAAGTATTTAAGCGTCTGACGGAGTCCGGGCGGTACGAGATCCGGCTGGAACACAGGGACGCGGGGAAGGATGGAGGAAAGTAAGTATGTCTTTTTCTTCCAGGATCAAGGAAGAGCTTTCCAGGCATATGAGTCCGGCAAGGCATTGCCAGATCGCCGAAATTGCGGCGATTTTAAGCCTTTGCGGACGGATCCAGATTTCCGGGGACGATCATTACAGCATCAAGATCCACACGGAAAATGTGACAGTTGCCAGAAAGTGCTTTACATTATTGAGAAAAACATTTAATATAGAAACTGATATCTCTATACGGCGGAATGCGCACCTGGGAAAAAACAGGATCTATTCAGTCTGTGTGAAACAGCATGAGGATGCACTCCGCGTATTGAAAGCCACAAAACTTCTTACGGAGGACGGAGAGATCGGAGAGAATCTTTCCGTTGTGGGAAATGTGGTCGTACAGAACCCCTGCTGCCGCAGGGCATTTCTGCGCGGCGCTTTTCTTGCATCCGGCTCCATCAGTGATCCGGAGAAGTTTTACCATTTTGAGATCGTCTGCGCGACAGATGCGAAAGCCCGCCAGATCCAGTCCATTATGGCAACGTTTGACATTGATGCAAAAATTGTCATCCGCAAACGCTATTATGTGGTATATATTAAAGAGGGGAGCCAGATCGTGGATATCCTGAATGTGATGGAGGCCCATCTGTCACTGATGGAACTGGAGAACATCCGCATCCTGAAAGAGATGCGCGGAAATGTCAACCGCCAGGTCAACTGCGAGACGGCAAACATCAACAAAACAGTGTCAGCCGCTGTGAAGCAGATCGAGGATATCGAGTTTATCCGCGACACGGTAGGCTTTGAAAGTCTTCCAGATGGTCTTGCGCAGATTGCAAAGGCAAGACTTTTAAAACCGGAAGCGACGCTGAAGGAACTGGGCGAAGACCTGGAACCGCCGGTTGGAAAATCGGGTGTCAACCATCGATTGAGGAAGCTTGGTGAGATGGCGGAGAAACTGCGGGAACAGGGAACCGAAACGTGAATGGAGACTAGTAAGCGCCATTCTTTGTGCAATTGAGGAGGATTATTATGACAAAACGTACGGTGACTATCGAACTTGCTTCTGGTCTGGAGGCTCGACCGATTGCGATGTTAGTGCAGCTTGCAAGCAGCTATGAGAGTACAATTTACGTCCAGAGCGACAACAAAAAGATCAATGCCAAGAGCATCATGGGCATGATGACACTTGATCTTCCGGTCGGCGAGCAGGTGGTCGTGACAGCGGACGGAGTGGACGAAGAGAAAGCAGTAAACGATATTGAAAAATATCTTAGCAACAACTAAGAAATAAGTCAGGACATGCGCAGATTTGCGCCGGAAAGCGTGTTGCAGGCTCGCTTGCATAAGCGCTTTCTGGTGCGAGGCTGCATACGGACAACGTCCGGGCTTCTTATTCGCCTGTAAGGCGGACAAGAAGAGGCATGTCTGTATATAGCGACATTACGGGACTGCCGCCTTTCGGGGTGACAGTCCTTTTGCAATTGATGATAAAAAATACGGAGGAGACAGATGGCATTTACACACTTGCATGTCCATACAGAGTACAGTCTTTTGGACGGATCCAGTAAAATCGGAGAGCTGGCGGCGCGGGCAAAAGAGCTTGGCATGGACAGCATGGCGATCACCGATCACGGTGTCATGTACGGGGTGATCGATTTTTACCGGGCAGCCCGTGCGGCCGGGGTCAAACCGATCATCGGCTGCGAGGTGTATGTCTCCCCGGGCTCAAGATTTGACCGCGAGACTGTACACGGCGAGGACCGTTACTACCATCTGGTCCTTCTCGCGGAAAACAATACAGGATACCAGAACCTGATGAAGATCGTCTCCAAAGGCTTTGTGGATGGCTTCTATTATAAACCGAGGATCGACGAGGAGGTCATGCGGGAGTACCACGAGGGAATCATCGCTTTAAGCGCCTGCCTTGCCGGAGAAGTCCCGAGATATCTGGAGAAAGGTCTCTATGAGGACGCGAAGGCGGCTGCAAAACGCCACCTGGAGATCTTCGGCGATGGCAACTATTTCCTGGAGCTCCAGGACCACGGTATTCCGATGCAGCGCCAGGTAAATCAGGGGATCATGCGCCTCTCAAAAGAATTAAATATCCCGCTTGTGGCGACAAACGACTGCCACTACATCAACGCCGAGGACTGGGAGGCCCACGACATTCTGCTCTGTATCCAGACAGGGAAAAAGGTCTCCGACGAGAACCGTATGCGCTACGAGGGCGGACAGTACTATGTGAAGTCCGAGGAGGAGATGCGCAGACTCTTCCCATACGCCCCGGAAGCCATCGAGAACACCCACAAGATCGCGGAGCGCTGCAACGTGGAGATCGAGTTTGGTGTCACAAAACTCCCGAGATTCGATGTGCCGGAGGGCTACGATTCCTGGGGCTATTTAAACCACCTCTGCGATGAGGGCTTCGCGATGCGCTATCCGAATGATGACGGAACGCTCCGCGCCCGCCTGGATTATGAACTCGGAACCATCAAGAGCATGGGCTACGTGGACTACTTCCTGATCGTGTGGGATTTCATCAACTTCGCGAAATCCCATGGGATCGCTGTGGGACCGGGGCGGGGGTCTGCGGCGGGAAGTATCGTGGCGTACTGCTTAAAAATCACAGATATCGATCCGATCCGGTACCAGCTCCTCTTTGAGCGTTTCCTGAACCCGGAACGAGTATCCATGCCCGATATCGACGTGGATTTCTGCTACGAGCGCCGTCAGGAAGTTATCGACTACGTTGTGGAAAAGTACGGGAAGGACCAGGTGGCCCAGATCGTCACTTTCGGTACTCTGGCGGCCCGCGGCGTGATCCGCGATGTGGGGCGTGTCATGGACCTGCCCTACAGCCTCTGCGACCAGGTATCGAAGATGGTCCCGGCGGAATTAAATATCACGTTGGACCTGGCACTCAGGAAAAACCCGGAATTAAAGGCGCTATATGATTCAGATGAGCAGGTAAGAAAGCTCATCGACATGTCAAAGCGTCTGGAAGGACTCCCGCGCCACACCTCCATGCACGCGGCGGGTGTCGTGATCTCCAGGACCTCCATTGACGAGTATGTCCCGTTATCGAGAGGTGCCGACGGCACCATCGTGACCCAGTTTACGATGACGACGCTGGAAGAACTGGGCCTTTTAAAGATGGACTTCCTGGGACTCCGCACACTCACTGTCATCCAGGACGCGGTGAAGATGATCGAAAAGAACTGCGGTGTGAAGCTCGATCTCGAGCACATCGATTATGATGATAAAAAGGTCATGGATTCTCTCGGAACAGGAAAGAACGAGGGCGTGTTCCAGCTGGAAAGCGGCGGCTTCAAGACCTTCATGAAGGAATTGAAGCCGACTACCCTGGAGGATATCATAGCCGGAATCTCCCTGTACCGTCCGGGTCCAATGGACTTTATTCCGAAATATTTAAAGGGAAAGAATGACCCGGAATCCATCACCTACACCTGCCCGCAGCTGGAGCCGATCTTAAAGCCGACCTACGGCTGTATCGTCTACCAGGAGCAGGTCATGCAGATCGTCCGCGATCTCGCCGGATATACCCTCGGCCGAAGCGACCTTGTGCGCCGTGCCATGTCGAAGAAAAAGGCGGCGGTCATGGCGAAGGAGCGCCAGAACTTTGTTTACGGAAATGACGAAGAGGGCGTAAAGGGCTGTATCGCCAACGGGATTGACGAGAAGACGGCAAACCAGATTTACGATGACATGACGGACTTCGCAAAGTACGCTTTCAACAAGTCCCATGCGGCGGCCTATGCGGTGGTTGCATACCAGACCGCGTTTTTAAAATATTATTATCCAAAGGAATTCATGGCGGCGCTCATGACCTCCGTGATGGACAACACCACGAAGGTCTCCGAGTACATTCTCGCCTGCCGGAACATGGGAATCCCGATCCTGCCGCCGGATATCAACGAGGGATACAGCGGCTTCTCTGTATCCGGAAACGGTATCCGTTACGGACTTTCCGCCATCAAGAGTGTGGGCCGGGCCGTGGTGGACGTGATCATCGCCGAGCGTGAGAGCGGCGGTCTCTTCAAAAACCTCGATGATTTTGTGTCCAGAATGTCCAACAAGGAAGTCAATAAGAGAACGCTGGAGAGCTTCATTAAATCTGGTGCCCTGGACACACTTCCGGGAACGAGAAAGCAGAAGCTCATCGTCTCCGGCGACCTTCTGGAGAGCAAGTCAAAAGAGAAAAAGACGGTCATGGAAGGCCAGATGAGCTTCTTTGACATCGCCCCGGAGGAGGAAAAGGACAACTTCCATATCACGTTCCCGGATGTGGGCGAGTATGACAAGCAGACACTTCTGGCATTCGAGAAGGAGACCATCGGCATCTATGTCAGCGGTCATCCGATGGAGGAATACCGGGAACTCTGGGAGAAAAATGTGACGGCGAGAACTTCCGATTTCGTTGTGGATGAGGTCGGAAAGACCATTGTGGAGGATAATTCCAATGTGGTCATCGGCGGAATGATCACGTCGAAAAAGGTGAAGACTACAAAGACGAACCAGCTCATGGCATTCATCACCGTTGAGGATCTTGTGGGCACGGTGGAAGTTCTCGTGTTCCCGAAGATCTACGAGAAGAACCGTCAGGCGTTCACCGAGGAAAACAAGGTGTTTATCCGCGGCCGGGCGTCCATCGGTGATGACCCGGTAGGAAAGCTGATCTGCGAGGAAGTGATCCCGTTCACCGATATCCCGAATGAGCTTTGGCTTCAGTTCGAAAATCAGGCATTCTACGCGAGCCACATCGACGATGTCATGGCGGCACTCCGTGATTCCGACGGAAAAGACCGGGTCATTATGTATTTAAAAGAAGAACGGAAAATGCGCAGACTTTCCGAAAACTGGGCAGTCCTCGCAGGGCCGGATCTTCTGAACCGCCTGTATAAGATCCTTGGTGAAAAAAATGTCAAAGTTGTGCAAAAGGTCATTGAAAAGAAGGGCAAAGTGTATTAAAATGTAACTGTTTGGTAGGTCTGTGCATTCACTGCGCTGACCGTAAGAGAACATTGGTTGGAAGGCAAAAATCCCATCGGCGAAGTCGATCCGAAATGGATTTTTGCATGTGACTGCGAAAAAACTGAGCAGTTACATTAAAATAAGGACGTGTACGGCGAATGATTGACAGAATTTTTTTATGGAGGAAACCCATATGTCAAAGAAAGAAGTCAGAACGATCGGAGTATTGACCAGCGGCGGAGATGCCCCTGGAATGAATGCGGCAATCCGTGCGGTTGTAAGAACCGCTATCAATAAAGGCCTGAAGGTAAAAGGAATCATGCGTGGCTACGCCGGACTCCTTCAGGAAGAAATCGTAGATATGGACAGCGTCAGCGTTGCGGACACGATCAACCGCGGCGGTACGATCCTTTACACAGCCCGCTGTGAGGAGTTCACAACTGAGGAAGGCCAGAAGCGTGGCGCTGAGGTATGTAAGAAACATGGTATCGATGGTATCGTTGTGATCGGAGGAGACGGTTCCTTCCGCGGTGCCGGAAAGCTTTCCGCTCTCGGAATCAACACGATCGGTCTTCCGGGAACCATTGACCTTGATATCGCCTGTACCGACTATACGATCGGTTTCGATACCGCTGTAAACACAGCGATGGAAGCCATCGATAAAGTCCGTGATACTTCCACCTCCCATGAGCGCTGCAGTATCATCGAGGTTATGGGAAGAAATGCCGGATATATCGCTCTCTGGTGCGGTATTGCCAACGGCGCGGAGGATATTCTCCTTCCGGAGCGCTACGACGGCAATGAGCAGTACCTGATCAACCGGATCATTGAGAACAGAAAGCGCGGCAAAAAGCATCACATCATCATCAACGCTGAAGGAATCGGACACTCCACTTCCATGGCAAGAAGGATCGAGGCGGCGACAGGTATCGAGACCCGTGCCACCATCATTGGCCACATCCAGCGAGGCGGTACACCGACCTGTAAGGACCGTGTTTACGCGTCCATCATGGGTGCGAGAGCTGCAGAGCTTCTGGCGGAAGGAAAGAGCAACCGTATCGTAGCCTACAAGGACGGCAAGTTCGTGGATTTCGATATCCAGGAGGCACTGAATATGAAGAAAGACATCCCGGAGGAGCAGTACGAAGTAAGCAAACTTCTCGTGCGCTAACTGCGTGGAAAGAGCTGCTGTCCGTATGAACTGCGGCAGCAGCAGTAAAGGAGCAGGAACATGGGTATCAGAGAGGACGAAAAGATCGCCCCGCACTGTGAGTTTATTCATGTCCACGACAAGGTGGTAAAACGGGTGATGGACGTGATGCCGGAAGGCGAGGAGCTCCAGAATCTTGCGGAATTCTTCCGGGTATTCGGCGATTCCACAAGGATCCGTATTCTGTATGCACTCAGCCAGTCGGAGTTATGTGTGTGCGATATTGCAAGTCTTCTCGGAATGGGACAGTCTGCGATCTCCCACCAGCTTCGGATCCTGAAGCAGATGCGCCTTGTCAAGTTCCGCAGGGAAGGAAAGAGCGTTCTCTACTCTCTTGCGGACGGTCACATCCAGACGATCCTCGCACAGGGGATGGAGCATATAGGAGAGAAAATATGAAATTCACGAAGATGCAGGGCATCGGAAATGATTATGTTTATGTAAACTGTTTTGAAGAGACTGTGGAAGATCCCTGCGGGACGGCAAAGATGGTCAGCGACCGCCATTTCGGAATCGGATCGGACGGATTGATTTTAATTAAGCCGTCAAGGGTTGCGGACTGCCAGATGGACATGTACAATCTGGATGGATCCCGGGGTGCCATGTGCGGAAATGGGATCCGCTGTGTCGGAAAATATTCCTATGACCACGGAATCGTGGATAAGACGGAGATCGACGTGGAGACTGCATCCGGAATCAAGCATCTGTCTATGAAATTAAAAGACGGCAAGGTAGGGCTTGTGACGGTGGATATGGGGCGTCCGGAGCAGACCTCCGAGATCGGGGAGCCGATCACGGTGGCTGGAAAAGAGTACCGTTTTACCGGCGTGTCCATGGGAAATCCCCACGCGGTGGTATTTATGGATGGAATCAAGGATATGGAGATCGAAAAGATCGGCCCGTCCTTTGAAGTCCACGAAAAATTCCCGGACCGCACCAACACGGAATTCGTGGAGATCGTAGACCGCGGACATGTAAATATGCGTGTCTGGGAGCGCGGTTCCGGAGAGACGCTTGCCTGCGGAACAGGTGCCTGCGCGACAGCGGTCGCCTGCATCTTAAACGGTCTTACTGACGATGAAGTCCGCGTGACACTGCTCGGCGGCGACCTTCTGATCCGTTGGGACAGAGAAAAGGACACTGTATTTATGACAGGTCCGGCGGCGGAAGTGTTCCACGGGGAGATCTGAAATACCAGACTGACAGCAGCCGGGTGCCTTTAAAACAGTGCTGGATCCGTGAAAATACGGTCGGGCAGCATAGATAAAACATGAACGCAGGAATCGTTTGGTGGTCTGGATATCACAGATGTCTGCCGCAGGGATGCGGCGCGGCTGAACGGTTATCTGTATATAGATAAGGAGTTCCGGGCATATGACACAGCTAAATATACTTGAAAACCGGAACAAAGGAGATAATTATGGATCATATTGACAGGGAGATTCTGCAGATCCTGCAGCATAACGCGAGAGCGTCCTTGAAAATGATCGCGGAGAAGACATTCCTTTCTTCCCCGGCGGTTTCAGCAAGAATTGAAAAACTGGAAAAAGATGGAATCATCACATCCTACCAGGCACAGATCGATCCGATGAAGCTTGGATATCACATCCTCGCCTTCATCAACCTCAACGTGCTTCCGGAGGACAAGCAGAAATTCTATAACTACGCGGAAGGAATCCCGAACATCTTAGAGTGCAGCAGCGTTACCGGAGAATACTCCGTGATCATGAAGGTTGCCTTCGAGAGCACAATGCAGCTCGATAGCTTCCTCGGCCAGCTCCAGAAGTTCGGCAAGACCAGTACCCAGGTGGTATTCGCCACCCATGTAGGTCCACGAGGCGTGCAGGTACAGGAATAGGAATACATACGAAAAATAAAAAGGACATCTGAACGAGAGATACGAGGGTATTTCTGGTTCAGATGTCCTTTTTGCTGCAAAAACAGCGTTTTTTAATCTGCCGCAGGAATTTCCAACCAATTGTTGGATGGCCTGCGGCAGAGATATTTATAAGATCGCAACCAATGCCGACACGATCGGGATCGAGATCATGGACAGCAGAGTGGAGATACAGATCCCTTTCGACACCAGGGTGACATCTTGGTTGTATTCCATACAGAGCATGGACACGTTTCCAGCAATAGGGCAGCCGGAGAGGATCGTGGAGATCTCTAAAAGTATGCGGTTCCTGATAAAGAATCTCAGGACGAGGAAGGTGATCACCGGGAGACCTTCGACTCAAAAGTCTTATCGATCACGCCGGATCGGTTGGCGAGATAGCCGGTGAGCATTAAGAGAAAGAGACTCACCATCTGGTTGAATACGATTAACATGGTGTAAAGAGATCCTTTCGTGTGATTGCCAGGGAAAGTTTTAAGACATGGATGGCGCAGGTCTGATGATACGGGAATATGATAAGGTATCCGATCATTCATTCAAAAAATCGCTGTGGATATCCGGACAGCGCAGATTTTGGACTCAATGATTGTATCATATCATAAAATTTATGAAAAAGGAGAATAATTTTGGCAAAGCAGAACAGTGTCATCATTGATCCGGGTCACGGCGGGAGTGATCCGGGGGCGGTATATGGGAACAGACGGGAGAAGGACGATACGCTGGCGTTGTCTTATGATATCGGAAATGCCCTGGAACGCCGGGGGGTCCGGGTGGAGTACACGAGAGTCGGCGATGTATACAACAGTCCATATGAGAAGGCGCAGATCGGGAACAGCTCCACGGCGGATCTGTTTTTGTCGATCCATCGGAATGCCATGGCGGTGCCGGGGTCTGCTTCCGGAACTCTGAGCCTGATCTTTGGGAGAGGTGGCGATGCGGAGACATTTGCGGAGAATATCAACAAAAAGCTTGCGGCGGTGGGCTGGAACGACCTTGGAATCAGTGAGAGGCCGAATCTTGTGGTCCTCAGGGATACAGCACTTCCGGCGGTTCTTGTGGAAGTTGGATTTATCGACAATGAGAAGGACAATGACTTCTTCGATGAGAACATGAGCCGGACCGCGGATGCCATCGCGGATGGGATCGTGCAGACATTTGCGGAGCTGGAAAAGCAGACGGCAGGCGAGGAGATGCCGGGCTTTTATATGGTTCAGACCGGGATCTATCGGGTAAGAGCTAACGCGGAGAGGGAAGTGGAGCACCTGAAATCCCAGGGATTCCCTGCGTTTATGACGTTTAAGGACGGACTTTATTATGTCCGCGCCGGGGCATTCCGGAATATGGAAAATGCAGTGCGGCAGGAGCAGGAACTTCGAAAGCTGGGATATCCGACATTGCTTGTAAAGACATGAGTTATATGCCTGTATTTTGTAATTGTGAAACTTACGAAGGAGCTGAAAAACAGCGAAAATATTATAAAAAAGACTTAAAATTTCAAACTATATATGGTAAAATACAGATAGAATAAAAAGCATTCCCATGATTTTTCCAGGTACATCTGCCGAGAGGCGGGAGGGGAAGAAGGAGGCATTTATGGCGGAGAATAAGAAATTTGTGATCACGGTCGGAAGACAGTATGGAAGCGGCGGAGCGGAGATGGCGAAACGTCTCGGCGAGCGCCTTGGACTTCATGTTTACGATAAGGAGATCTTAAAGATGACCTCCGAGGAGAGCGGGATCCGCGAGAGCTATTTCCACCTTGCCGATGAAAAAGCCGGAAATAAGCTGTTATACCGGATCATCCACTCTCTGATTCCGGAAAACGGAACCCCGTCTCTGGGATCTGACCTGATCTCATCTGACAACCTGTTCCGGTTCCAGTCATCGGTCATCCGGAAACTGGCTCAGGAAGAATCCTGTATTATTATCGGCCGCTGCGCCGACTATGTCCTCGACGGAACTGAAAACCTTGTCCGGCTCTTTGTGTATGCGGAGATCGAGGAGAGGATCAACAAAGTCCGTGAGAAAGGATACTTCCCGGAGGAAGATATCTTAAAGAATATTAAGCGGATCGACCGGGAGCGCCGCGACTATTACCGCTACTATACCGGAAAGAGCTGGGAGAATCTTGAGAACTACGATCTGATGATCAACACCACGAAACTTTCCTATGATGATATGGTGGAGTGCGTGGTAGACTACCTGAAAATGCGCGGGATTCTTGCAAAATAGAGGGAAATACGATAGAATATAGGCGGCTTACACTTAAGCCGCCTTTTCTGTATTATGGGGAGTCGGATTAAGATCCTTATGATAAAACAATTTAAACCAGTAAAATTCGCTGTGCGTCATTCCTGACTGGAACGAGAGCGAGAAAAGCACAGAAACTATTTTGACAGGTCATTAGAAAGGAATACACATGAAAATCACACGCCCGATCCGCGCAGTCCTCTTTGATATGGACGGTGTTATGGTAGACAGTGAATTTGTATATATGAAATACCTGCTGGAGTTCGCGAGAGAAAAGAATCCGGCGGTCACAATGGAAGATATCAACCCGATGGTGGGCCGCAGCAGGCAGGATAGCTGGATGGTCATGGAGCGGGCCGTAGATAACGGTGAGAGCTGGGAGACACTGATCAAAGAGTGGGCCGACAGGGACATTTACAGCCGGATCGACTACCGGAAGATCTTCCGCCCGGAGATGAAGACCACCGTGCAGGAGTTAAAGCGCCGCGGCTATACGGTCGCCCTGGTATCCTCCACAGGTCCGAAGCTGATCTCGAGGATCGTGGAGGAGGTGGGCATGCGCCCGGAATTTGACCTGATCGTCAGCGGAAAACAGTTCAAACAGAGCAAACCGAATCCGGAGATCTACCACTATACAGCGGATACTCTGGGAATCCGTGAGGACGAGTGCTTTGTCGTGGAGGATTCTACCGTGGGCATCGAGGCGGCATACCGCGCCGGAATGTCAATCGCCGGTTTGAAGGATGACCGGTTCGGATTCGACCAGAGTAAGGCGGATTACCATATCGATTCAATATCTGATATTTTGAGATGCCTGTAATTTCTTCTAAAGCAGTTAAGCTTCAAAAATGCTAAAACCATGGACAGGTTATATAAAATGATGTTGGGGTCAAAAACATTTGCCCTCACAGTTACGCGCAAAAATCCATTCCAAATCGGCTGTGCCGATAAGATTTTTGCTATCTATTCTAAGTTTTCTTACGGTCAGCGTAGTAAATGCGCAGACCTACTGAACAGTTACAATCACACTATATGACAGGAAACGGAGCAAACATATATCATGGCAGAAAACAACAATAAACAGGAAAACATTATCCTCTGCGGCGCAAACTCATACCAGCAGAAATATTACTTCAACGAGAAATTCAAACTTCTCCCGGAAAACATCAAAAAGGAACTGCAGATCATGTGCGTTCTCTTCACCGAGGACGTAGGCGGCATTCTCTTCCTTGAATTTACCCCGGAAGGAAACCTCGAGTTCCGCGTGGAGGCGGAGGACCAGGATTATCTCTTCGATGAGATCGGCAGCGGCCTTAAGATTCGCCAGTACCAGAGAGAAAAGAAAGAACTTTTAGAATCCCTGGAGTTATTCTACCGCGTGGTATTCCGCGGCGATAAGCTTGAGGACGAGCTAGGGAAAGAGGGAGAATAACACCGGTATCGGAGGACGCGGTATGAGAAGAACAGGCTGGAAAAGTATACAAAACAAAATGAGAAACTGTGGAGAATATGAGGATAAGAGGAAAGCGCGGAAAACGATGATGGCGGCAGCGGCCGGAATTGCCGGTGCCGTACTTTTGAGTCTTACAGACTCCGGAACAGCAGGGATGACTGCCTATGCTTTCAACGTTGGTCCGGGCATGGAGGATCACGATATCATATATTATCAGGAGCAGCCGGAAAACAACCCGGCCTACAACAACGGCTGGACTTCCAATGTCGGCCCCGGAGCGTCCGGTTCCAATCCGGGCGGCGGACTCGACAGCGAGAAAGATTACGTGTACTCGAAAGGCCCGGGAAACGAGGCGGCACAGCAGTACGCAAAAACAGAAAACAGCACGATCTACATCCACAATACTTACCGCGGCGGCAGCTGGAGACAGCGGGCTGACGGGAAATGGGCCTTATATAAGCCGGACGGAAATCCGGTCTCGAGTCAGTGGGGCTATGTAGATGGAAAGACATACCTGCTGGATATGTATGGGATCATGCAGACCGGCTGGCAGAATGTCAATGGAAACTGGTACTATTTAAACAGCAAAGGAGCTATGCAGACGGGCTGGCTCTTGAAAGAAGGAAAATATTATTTCCTGAACACGGACGGAACGATGGCATACGGATGGGTCAACTCTCAGGGCAGCTGGTATTACTTCCAGAAACCAGATGGGGACATGCTGACGAACGCTTATGCACCGGACGGACGGTACGTAAACGCAGAGGGAGTTTTGATTCAATGAAGTTAAAGATCGGAAATGTGGAACTTGAAAACAATGTGATTCTCGCCCCAATGGCGGGCGTGACGGATATGCCGTACCGGATCCTCTGCAGGGAGCAGGGAGCAGGTCTGGTGTGCATGGAGATGGTGAGCGCGAAGGCGATCCTCTACAAGAATAAAAATACTCAGGAGCTCTTAAAGGTGGATGAGCGGGAGCGTCCCGTGTCCCTGCAGCTTTTTGGCTCTGATCCGGATATTGTAGCGGATATCGCGGCGAGCCTGGAGGATGGTCCATACGATATTTTTGATATCAACATGGGCTGCCCGGTGCCGAAGATCGTTAAGAATGGTGAAGGCTCTGCCCTCATGAGAAATCCGAAGCTGGTGGAGGAAATCCTTACGAAACTCGTGAAAGCGGTGAAAAAGCCGGTGACTGTGAAATTCCGCAAGGGCTTTGACGATACCTGCATCAACGCCGTGGAGATCGCAAAGATCGCCGAGAGTGCCGGTGTGGCGGCGGTGGCTGTCCATGGTAGAACGAGAGAGCAGTATTACTCTGGAAAAGCTGACTGGAATATCATCCGCGAGGTCAAAAAAGCTGTGAAGATCCCGGTAATCGGAAACGGAGATGTCTTTACACCGCAGGATGCGAAGCGCCTTGTGGAGGAGACGGGCTGTGACGGGATCATGGTGGCCCGGGGTGCGAAGGGAAATCCGTGGATCTTTAAGCAGATCACCCACTATCTCGAAACGGGCGAGCTTCTCCCGAGACCTTCCGTGGAGGAACTGAAAGCCATGATCCTGCGGCATGGCCAGATGATGATGGAGTTTAAAGGCGAGCTGGCGGGAATGCGGGAGATGCGGAAGCACGTCGCCTGGTATACCGCCGGGTATCCGAATTCTGCGGCATTAAGAAATGAGATCAATTCGGTTGCGACACTGGAGGAGCTGACGGAGTTGATCGGGACGAGGTTATAAGGAATTATCAAAGGGAGATTCGAAGGATAACGGATCTCCCTTTATTCTTGCGTAACAGGGAATTCTGTGAAATTCCCTGTTACAAAAAAGGCACATTCTATAAAAATGGGGGTGATTCGCCTATTGACAACTGCCATAGATATCTGAATAGGAGACGAGAGTCACGTTTCCGAGTTTTTCAGCCATTTCCGTACATCCACTTGTAAAACCGTTTTTCGAAAACAGAAACAGATGTGTGGAGTTGTAGTGGAAAAGCTGGCTTCGATGGACAAGAAGCTCGAGGACACCGGAATCAACGAGATCGTTTGTCCATTTGCATTCGCAAAACAAGGCTGTATTCCTGTCCTGCTCTCCCATGATGTCGATTTTTGTTTGCGCATGTGTGGCTGGATCAGTTCCCCACCAACGCCCAAGCTCCTTGAAGAAAACAGGAGATTTTCCATTTAAGAGCAGCTGCCATAGATATTGGGTGCAGATATCTTCAAAGATTTTTCCCATATAGTCGGAAAGCTGAGGTCTGATCCTCTGATAGGCCAGATCAGATGCGCCGCGGACGATCAGGGAGGCATTATCAGGAATAAACCGGTACCAGAAGCGGAACATGTTGTCCTCAACCGTGTAAATTGTTTTTTTGGAGTTCTTTTCCCCGTAAGGTGTTTCGCGGCAAATTAGTCCCAGAGAGATCAGATTTTTTAAATAAGCAGTACAGGTGCTGCTGTTTTCGCCGACTTTTGTGCTGATTTCCGATAGTTTGGAAGCTCCGGAAGCAATCGCTGAGATAATTGCGTTATATAGCGATGGTTCGCGTACTTCCTGTTTGAGAAGATTTTCAGGTTCCTCGAAGAGCGCGGAGGATGAATTTAAAAATGTATTTTTTATGTTTTCATCAACGCTCATGGAATCATCCATCTGAAGAAGATATTGCGGGGTTCCACCGGCAATCCCGTAAATCAGGGCACAGTCAGATGGAGAAAAATTTCTGAAATAGTGGCATGTTTCAAAAAAGTTAAAGGGTAAGATCTTAAACTGTGCGGTTCGCCGCCCGTACAGGGGGGCTTTATATGCCAGCACATGATCCTCCATATAAGACATGGAGGAACCGCAAAGGATCAGCATGAGTTTTGAGCGATCTTTATATTGGTCGATTAACAGCTGGAGTACAGAAGAAAAACTTTTTGATGATCGTGCAACATAAGGATATTCATCAATAACAAGGATGATCCGTTCCTGTTCTGAACGTCTAAAAACATACTCTAATGCTGACTGGAAGGTAAGAAAGACAGATTCAGCAGGATTACGACTGTCTGATTCCAGAATACTTCTGCTAAAGTTTTCAAGGTTCTGCTTTGCGTTGCTTTCAATTCCCATAAAATAAATAGAATTTTTATCTTTAATAAAATGGCTGAGCAATGCGGTTTTTCCAACCCGGCGTCGTCCGTAGACAACTGCAAATTCAAATTTATCCGATCGATATAGTTTTTCAAGAGAGGACAGCTCTCTTTCTCTTCCAATGAACATGATTTCACCTCCGGCCATATATGAGTTTAGTAAAAACAGATTTGCGTGTGCATCAAAATGTTCTTGCACACAAACCAACGCAGGATTGAATGGTTACATCTCAATTATAGATGATAAAAATAATCCAGTCAAATACAAAATAGTCATTTATGATTTACTTATGTATGATTGAGTCAAATATAAAAAATTATACATAGATATCATTTGTATATTTAGGCAACAGGAATGTTGCTCAATGCTTTGAATTTTAAATGAAAAAAATATGAGACTTTTTGTGTTTGTGACAAGAGTATCCACGTTCCTTGAAAGGTAGCGACAGTCAAGCACAGAATGCCATGAACGGAGCGGTGGGAAGACTGCGTAAGCAGGATTCTTGTAACCGCAAAAAGAAGGTCAGCATCTTAAGACACTGACCTGATAATAGTGGGCTTATAATCTTAACACAAACAAACCACTCTTTTAGAGGTGGAAAATGATTTATGAAAATGATAAGCAAAAGTATATACTTGCACGAAACCTGGGTGTCAATAGTGCCACACAGACAAAAATGTATAAACGCCTGCCAGCTTAGGGTAAATAAAAGAATAGAACCTCAGTCTGCAAAAACGTCTGTGAGTTTAGAATGTCATCATCCCTACGTTATTCGTAAACACGAGGTTAAAAGCAGCTTTCTTTGATTCCTGAATATGAATCCGCATCTTTTCCGCAGCTTCTTCCCAGTTTTTCTGAATACAGGGTGTAATGATCGCTAGGTGTTCTTTAAAAGTTTCCTCCAGGCGGGAAACCGAACAATCTCCTGTCATATGACGGAAACGGATATCCTGGGTGCTGATCAGATTGTAATTCTGGTGGATATAAATATTTGGGCAGGAATGGATAATCATGGAGTGAAAATCGGTATCGAGATCATAGTAGTAATCTTTTTTCTCAGCGAAGTTTTCATTGATTTTTGTATTACAGAAAATATTATAAAACTCTGCCAGTTTCTTCTCCGGCATCAGGGAACCGTAATTTAAGATCACATAGGGCTCGTAGAGCATGCGCATCTCGAAGATCATGTTGATATCGTTAATGGAAAGTCCGGTGACCATAATTCCGCGCTTGGGGCGGATCTGTATGAGACCTTCCTGCTCCAGACGGCCTAAGGCATCCCGGACTGGCGTGCGGCTGAGGTTAAGATCCTCGGTGAGAAATTCCTCATTCAGAAATGTCCCAGGGGCATATTCGCAGGCGACGATCTTCTGGCGGATACTGTTATAGGCGAGAGTTTTCAGGTTTGTTTTTGCCATAGTATTGTACTCCTGTTTTGAGATGTATACATCAAATTCTATCATAGAATTACAGATAAAACAACAAAGGAATGAAAGAAAGATAGACTTGTGAATATTATACAAAAACAAAAAATGAAATTAGATATATTCCACAAATTGTGTGACAAAAGCAGAATTAAATTGACAAAATACGGGCGAATACCCTATAATTTGATATATACAACAGTGGATACATAGATATATGTATGATAAATTCATGACAATATCGATTGATTAGTGAATGAAAGGGAGGTACATACCATATGGCTATGGCATCGTGTCTTGAAGGATTGGAACCGAAGCGTGTGCTTGAAATTTTTAGCGATCTCTGCCAGATCCCGCACGGTTCTAAAAACGAAAAGGCAATCAGTGATTACATCTACAATTTCGCAAAGAACTTAAACCTTGAATGCTATCAGGATCAGGCGAACAACCTCATTATCAAGAAGCCGGCATCCCCGGGATATGAGAACGCGCCGACCGTGATCCTGCAGGCGCATATGGATATGGTGTGCGAGAAGAACGCCGATGTGGTTCATGATTTCAAAAAAGATCCGATTCACATCCTGCGTGACGGCGATAGGATTCATGCGGACGGAACAACGCTCGGTGCGGATGATGCGACCGGCGTGGCATTCGCAATGTGTGTCCTGGAAGATGAATCGATCGTTCATCCGAATCTGGAAGTCATCCTGACAACTGATGAGGAAGCTGGAATGAGCGGCATCCAGGCACTCGACTTTTCGAAGATCCAGGGTCGTGTGATTATCAATCTGGATTGCAGCGATGAAGGAATTGTTGTAGGATGTGCCGGATCTGCGGTGGTCCGCTTCGATCTCAAGGAAGAGAGAGAAACGGTAAATGCAGACGAGGAGACCGTAAAGCTCCGTGTACAGGGATTAAAGGGTGGTCACAGTGGTCTGGATATCACGAAGGAGCGCGGAAATGCTAATGTCCTTCTCACAAGAATTCTCGCGTCAGCCGAAGACAGGACCGGAACGAAACTTGTAACCATAACAGGCGGTTTACAGAATAATGCAATCTGCCGTGAGGCAGAGGCGGCTGTAACGATTGCAAAGGAAAAAAAAGCTGAACTTCAGGATCTGGTCCAGGAATGGCAGAAGATCTTAAAGAAGGAATTCAAGATCAGCGATCCGGATGTGAAGGTGGTTCTGGATGAGGCAGAAAAAGCGGAGACCCGCTTTACTGCAGAAGGTTCCGCAAAGATCATCGACTTTATGATGAGCCTCGACAGCGGTGTGATCGCGATGAACATGGAAGTTCCGGGTGTTGCGGAGACAAGCGGAAACGTAGGAACGATCGTCACAGACAATGACACAGTTACTGTCCGTGTATGCTACAGAAGCGGACTCAACAGCAAGAAAGAATACACGATTGAAAAGAGCAGACGTCTCGCGAGAATGGCACATGCCGGATTTGCGGTAGAATCCAGTTCTTCCGAGTGGGAGTATAAATCAGACAGCCGCTTAAGCGCCCTGATCCAGCGAATCTATTTAAAACGCTATGGGCAGCCTATCAAGGTTGAGGTCTCCCACGGCGGAAATGAGTGCGGTACATTCTTCAAACATTTCCCGGATGCAGATATTGTCTGCACAGGAACGCAGATCATCGGACCTCATACCCCGAACGAGAGCGTCATGGTTAGCATCATCCAGAAAGAATGGGAAATGCTCCAGCTTGAGTTAAAAGGAATGCTGGAATACTAAAGAGAATTAAAATGCTTATCATTTTAAATAAACACGAAAAGAGGAGGAACAAAGAATGAAAAAAGCATTAGCAGTGATCATGGCGGCAGCTATGACAGTATCCCTCGCAGGATGTGGCGGATCATCATCCACAACAGCAACAACGACAGAAGCACAGGCAGATACAACAGCGGTAGCTGCAGAGTCCGGCTCCGGTGAGACAGAGGCAGCACAGGGAGATTTCAAGATTGGTATCATCACAGCTACCGTATCCCAGTCTGAGGAAGAGTATCGTGCAGCTGAGTCCGTAAAGGAAAAATACGGCGACATGATCATTCACCAGACATTCCCGGATAAAGCGGCAAGTGAGCAGGAGACAACGATCTCCATCGCACTTTCCATGGCAGCAGATCCGGATGTAAAGGCGATCATCTGCAACACCGCAATGGAAGGTACCGCAGCAGCTATGGAGAAGGTAAAAGAGAAACGTCCTGACATTCTCCTTTTAGCAGGCGTTCCGAGTGAAGCTCCGGACGTTATCTGTGAAGCAGCTGACCTTGTATTTCACCCGGATGTAGCTGAGATGGGAACACAGGTTGCAGAGGCAGCGGCAGAGATGGGGGCAAAAACACTTGTTCATTACTCCTTCCCGCGTCATATGGCACAGCCGTTAAACATTGCAAGACATGACAACATGAAAGCAAAATGTGAGGAACTCGGAATCCAGTTCGTAGATGGTACTTCCCCGGATCCGATGAGTGATGCAGGCATCGCAGCAACACAGCAGTACATCCTCGAGGATGTTCCGCGTAAGGTTGCAGAGTACGGCGCAGACACAGCATTCTTCGGAACAAACGCAGGTCAGCAGGAGCCAATGTGTAAAGCTGTTTTTGAGTCCAAGGCTATCTACCCGATGCCGGATAACCCAAGCGTATTCTACGCATTTCCGGGTGCTCTTGGTATCGAAGTTCCGGAAGACAAGAAGGGCAGCGTTGACTACATGAGAGAACAGATCAGCGCGAAATTAGCTGAGAACGATATGACAGGTCGTATGGGTGCTTGGAGCGCTCCGATGCACACTATGTTCATCAACGGTGCTACAGAGTACGCAACCGCTTACTGTAACGGTGAGTTCACAGATAGAGCAGACCTTGATAAGTTCACAGAGATCTTCTCCGAGCTTGCAGGCGGCGAGGTAAGCGTTCGTCAGTACACAGATATCGAGACTGGCAAGAGCTACGACAATTTCTTCGTTGTATTAGGTAAGTTCATTAAATTCTAATAAAATAAGAAAAAACGGAACTGTATGAAAACAGATCGTTACGGAATGGGTGCTGCAGTTTTGCAGCACCCGTTCTTTTAAAAACACATGACACAAATATAGGAAATTACACAAGAAAGAGGGTTGAATATGTCCAGAGAAGCGCTCCTTCATTTTAAAAATATTAAAAAAAGCTTTTCAGGAAATGTAGTTCTGGATGGCGTCGACTTTGAAATTTATCCGGGACAGGTAATTGCTCTGGCAGGTGAAAACGGCGCGGGAAAATCCACGCTGATGAACATCCTTTTCGGTATGAGCGTAATTCGAGAGACAGGCGGCTACGAAGGCGAGATTATTTTTGAAGGAAAAACCGTCAAAGTACAATCCCCTGAAGATGCGATGGCTCTCGGAATCGGAATGGTTCATCAGGAATTTATGCTGCTTCCCGGTTTTACGGTTGCCCGCAACATTAAATTAAACAGAGAAAATCTGATTCCCACACCAATCAGCAAGGTGGCCGGAAAGAGCTACGAACTTCTTGACAACCATCAGATTGTTGTGGAGGCAGGCGAAGCCTTAAAACGCCTTGGAATGGAAATCAACCCGGAAACGACGGTAGACAAGCTTCCGGTTGGACATATGCAGTTTGTCGAGATCGCGAGAGAGATCGATAAAAAGAACTTAAAGCTTCTGGTACTTGACGAGCCGACGGCGGTTCTGACGGAGAGTGAGGCCGAAAAATTCCTCGAATGTATCCGGTCTGTAGCCGACAGCGGGATTGCCGTTATCTTCATCAGCCACCGTCTGGACGAGGTTATGAAGCTCGCGGACGATGTGGTCATTCTGAGAGATGGTCAGCTGGTATTTAAGGAAAAGACAAAGAACACGAACAAAAATGAAATCGCGGAGATGATGGTTGGACGAAAACTGGAAGCGGACAGCATGATCAATGTGAACCGCCAGTTCAAGGACGACTATATTCTGGAAGTAAAGAATTTCCGCGTCAATATGCCGGGTGAGAAGACAAAAGATGTCTCCTTCAAGGTAAGACGTGGAGAAATCTTCGGAATTGGCGGACTTGCAGGACATGGAAAGACAAGTATTTCCAACGGAATCTTCGGTATGTACCCGTCATCCGGTTCCGTGCTCTATAACGGCGAAGAGCTGAATTACAAGAAGACGGGCGAGGCATTAAACAAGGGAATGGCCTTCGTCTCAGAGGACAGAAAGGGTGTCGGACTTCTCCTCGACGAGTCCATCGCCATGAACATGGTCTATACGGACATGAAGGTAAACCGCAATTTCCTCAAAAAATTCGGATTCTTCAGCCAGTTTGATGAGAAAACGTCGGATGAAAAGGCAGAGGAGATGATTAAGGAGCTGTACATCCGTTGTACCGGTCCGGATCAGATCGTCGGAAGATTATCAGGCGGAAACCAGCAGAAGGTCTGCATGGCGAGAGCGTTGCTCTCAAAGCCGAAGCTCCTCTTTGTATCGGAGCCAACACGAGGAATCGATATCGGAGCAAAGCAGGTACTTTTAAATTATCTCGTAAAGATCAACAAAGAACTGGGAATTACGATCGTAATGACATCCAGTGAGTTAAATGAGCTTCGTTCCGTCTGCGACCGAATCGCGATCATCGGACAGGGCACAGTACAGGGAATTTTGAAACCGGATTCTCCAAATGTAGATTTTGCGTTATTGATGTCCGGAGAAGGAGGAGAGAACCATGACTGAGGTTAAAAACAGAATTCGGGCGTTCGGATTTCCGAGGATGATCATTCTGGCATTCCTTGCGCTTCTGATTGTTATGATGTTTATTTTGAATGTTCCGGTTCCGCTGACGATCTCACAGTGTATCGTCCGTGTGGGAATCAACGTGGTCCTTGCCCTCGCGATGGTGCCTGGAATCATGGCCGGTACGGGAATGAACTTTGCACTGCCGTTAGGCATTGAGTGCGGACTTTTAGCAGGTATGATCAGTCTTCAGTTCAACATGAAGGGTGTTCCGGGAATCTTCGCAGCGATGCTGATCTCCATTCCGTTTAGTGTCCTTGCGGGACTGGCATACAGCCAGTTGGTAAACCGCGTAAAGGGCAGTGAGATGATGGTATCCACTTACGTCGGTTTCTCCGTTGTTGCGTTAATGTGTATCGGCTGGCTGGTACTTCCGTTCAACAATGCGTCCATCGTATGGCCGATCGGTGACGGACTCCGTACAACGATCACTCTGGAAGAGTGGTATGATCGCGCGCTCAATAGGCTCTGGGCATTCTCTATCGGAGGAATCGATATTCCGGTGGGATTGATCCTTGTGATTGCGGTGTTCTGTATCCTTGTAAAACTGTTTATGAAGAGCCATTTGGGTCTCATGATGAAGGCAGCCGGATCCAACCCGAATTTCGCGAAGGCGAATGGTGTAAAGGTCGATTCTATGAGAACCATGGCAACGATCATCTCAACAATTCTCGGCGGCTTCGGAATCATCATCTATGCACAGGGGTTCGGTTTCTATCAGCTATACAACGCTCCGCTTATGATGGCGTTCCCGGCTATCGCCGCAGTTCTCATCGGAGGAGCAACGCCGAGCCGTGTAAGTGTATTTAATGTAGTTCTCGGAACAATTATGTTCCAGAGCATGCTTGCAATTGCGGTTCCTGTTGCAAACAGCCTGATTCCGGAAGGAAACTTATCGGAGGTTGTCAGAACGATCGTCAGCAACGGCATCATCCTGTATGCGTTATCTCAAATGCAAGGAGGAAAGAAATGATGGAGAGTAAACATAAAAACAGAACAGGGGCGCTGATCAAGAAGCTCCTGATCGATAATGTTGTTACAATTCTGTTTGTGGTGATCTGTATCGCCGGAATCATTTTAGCGAACCAGCCGTTGTCCTATGTTATCGGTGAAATTTCAACAAGACTGTTCAGAAACCTGATCCTGATCCTTGCACTTCTCGTCCCTGTATGGGCAGGCATGGGAATGAACTTCAGTATTGTTCTCGGCGCCATGGCAGCCCAGATTGGCATTATCGTATCAATCAATTTCTCCTTAAGCGGAGTTGCGGCTCTGATACTGGCATTTATCGTGAGCGTGCCGTTATCCTTATTCTTCGGAAATCTGATCGGACGTCTGTTTAACCGGACAAAAGGCCAGGAGATGATCACGGGTATGATCGTCGGGTTCTTCGCGAAAGGACTTTATGACCTCGTATTCATGTTCTTATGCGGACCGGTGATCCCGGTAAAGAACGAGACGCTGCTCCTGACAAACGGAATCGGACTTACAACACCGATCAACCTGGATTCCGCGACAAAGGGTGCCATCAATAAGATGTGGACGGTTTCTCTTGAGAAATTTTTATATGTGATCCTGATCATCACGATCGTTGTGCTTCTTATCAGCGCTCTTTTAAAGAGCAGAAAGAAGAAAGCAGCGGTGAACTGGAAAAAGCAGTATGGTCTGATCTCAGCAGTGATCGGTCTAATCGCATACCAGGTTCTTCTCATGTCATCTGAAACCGTAAAATTTGCCCTAAACTTTACAGATGTCCCGGTCGCAACAGGAATCCTGATTGCCATCGTCGGAGCTTACATCACATTCCTCTCAAAGACGAAGCTCGGCAGCGATATCAATGCGGTCGGACAGAACAGAAATATCGCGATCTCTATGGGAATCCCGGCAGATAAGATTCGTATCACGGCGATTATGATCTCTACGTTGCTTGCGGCTCTTGGCCAGCTGGTATTTATCCAGGATATCGGAAACTTTACAACATACACGGCACATGAGAACGTTGGTACCTTCTCTATCGCGGCCCTCTTAGTCGGAGGTGCCTCCATCAAGAAGGCGAACATTGGACATGCGATCCTCGGAGCATTACTGTTCCACACAATGTTCATCATCTCCCCGCTGGCAGGAAAGAACCTGTTCAACAACGCACAGTTAGGTGAGTATTTCCGAGTATTTGTCTGCTATGCAGTAATTGCAGTGGCACTTGCTTTACATGCGTGGAAGACAACGATGGCTAAGAAAGCGGAGGAAGAGAATACGGAAGAAGAGAAGGAATAAAGAAGAGAATTATAAAAATCCCGGCGTTTTGAGAAGCGCCGGGATTTTTTGCAGAAAAAAGCGATCCTTGCGGAAATGTACAGGACCGCATGAAAAGTTATACATTTAAGAATCCCGGATTGGACTTTGCAACAAGACGGAACGCGGAAGCTTTTGATTGTTCAAGGTGGTAGATGAGCTGCTCTTTTGCCTTTTCCCAGTCACCTTTCAGGCACGGTTCTACGATCGCCATGTGCTCCTTGAAAGTCGCCTCCAGGCGGAAATTCGAAACATTTCCTGTCATATATCGGAAACGCTCATTCTGCGTCTGGATCGTATCGTAGCTTCTGTTGATAAATTCATTCGGGCAGGCGGACATGATCAACGCATGGAAGCGATAATCGAGGTCATAGAAGGAATCCTTGTCCCGGTATATTTCTTTGTTAGGATCCCATTTCTTGAAAATATCATAGAATTCATTCAAAGCGGAGACGGAAAGATTTGCTCCGTAATGGGTCAGGACATACGGCTCATACATCATTCGGACTTCAAAGATCATATCAATGTCATTTAATGTCAGAGGACGAACGAGAATTCCGCATTTCGGGCGGATTTCCAGAAGACCTTCCTGTTCGAGACGTCCAAGCGCGTCCCGTACCGGGGTACGGCTCAGAGATAATTCAGTGGTAAGCTGTTCTTCATTCAAAAAAGTACCCGGCGCATATTGACAAGTGACGATCTTGGAACGGATCGTATTGTACGCCAGGGTTTTCAGGTTTATTTTAGGCATAATGGACTCCTGTCTTTTTCTTCTCAATAAAAAATATATAGATTCATACTAACACAAAACAAAATCGTTTTCAAGCAGATGTCGACGGTTTTTGCTAAAAACGTCAATTGGCGTTTTGCACAAGCCAAAAAGCTCGATTTTGTTGAAAAAGTCAAAAGTGGTGCAAATTTCTTAACACTTATTGACATTGGTGTAAAAAGTACTATAATCTGTTGTATACAACAAAGAATACAACAGATTTGATTTTGGAAAATTATACAGAAGGCAAAAATCGTAAAATCAAGGAGGAAACAACGATGAAAGCAATGTATATTGACGCACCGGGTCAGGTTTCTATTAAAGATGTAGAAATGCCGGTAAGAAAAGAAGGAGAAGTATTATTAAAGATCCTTTACGGTGGAATCTGCGGAAGCGATCTTGGTTCCTACCGTGGAACATTCGCATATTTTGATTATCCGAGAATCCCGGGCCACGAGTTCTCCGCTGAGGTTATCGAGGCAGATGAGAACAATGCTTACGGCATCAAGCCGGGAATGATCGTAACCTGCAATCCGTACTTCAACTGCGGACACTGCTATTCCTGCGAGCACGGAATCGTAAACGCATGTATGGACAACCAGACCATGGGATGTCAGAGAGACGGTGCTTTCCAGGAGTACATCACAATGCCGATCGAGCGTGTGTATGACGGTAAGGGAATGGACGCAAAGACACTTGCGGCAATTGAGCCGTTCTGCATCAGCTACCATGGTGTGAGCCGTGCAAACGTAAAAGAGGGAGACAAAGTTCTCGTAGTCGGCGCCGGTACCATCGGTGTTCTCGCAGCGATTGCAGCAAAAGCGAAGGGCGCTACTGTATACATCTCTGATGTATCCGCAGGTAAGCTTGAAATGGCGAAGGACTTCGGTGTTGACGGAACCTTATTAAATGATTCTCCGGAAAACTTCGAGAAAGGTGTTGCTGAGATCACAAACGGCAACGGCTTTGATGTAACGATCGAGGCAGTTGGTCTTCCGTCCACATTCCAGAACTGTATCGATGCCTGCTGCTTCGGTGGCCGCATGGTTCTGATCGGAGTCGGCAAGAAGAACCTTGACTTCAACTTCACACTGATCCAGAAGAAGGAATTAAATGTATTCGGTTCCAGAAACGCATTAAAGAAGGACTTCTTAGAGCTGATCGATATCGTGAACGCAGGCAAGGCACCGCTCCACAAGATCATCACAAATACATATGCGTTTGATGATGCTGCAAAGGCATTCGATGACTTTGCGCACAACCCGGGCGATATGTTAAAGGTTGTATTTGATTTTTCCAAGATTTCCAAATAATCAAAAATCATGAAGCTTTCCCCGGAAAACGGGGTGCGAGGTTTTCTGCCTGATGGGGATCGGGCAGAAGACCGGATAAATGTTTTTAAAACAAAAACGGAGGGAAACATTATGAAACTCAAAAAAGTTATGGCATTAACCATGGCAGGTGCTATGGCAGCAACAACACTTACCGCTTGCGGAAGCAGCTCTTCCACAACAGAGACAACAAAGGCAGCTGAGACAACAGCAGCCGCAGCAGCAGATACTACAGCAGCTTCAGCAGCAGATAACGGTTCTTCCGATGCTGAGACAGTTCTTCAGGTCGCTTTCGAGAACTCCATTTCCGAGCCGGTTGGACAGGGCTGGGAGAAAGCTCAGGAGATCATCAAAGAAAAATCCGGCGGCAAGATGGCAATCGAGATCTACCCGGATTCCCAGCTTGGTGATAAGTCTTCCTTAATCGACTCCATGCTTCTCGGCGAGAATGTCTGCACACTTGCAGACGGTGCTTTCTACGCTGACTACGGTGTACCGGATTTCGGTATCGTATTCGGACCGTTCCTGTTCGATTCCTGGGATCAGGTTTGGAAACTGGTTGATTCCGACTGGTACAAAGAGCAGTGTGGCAAGCTTGAAGAAAAAGGCTTAAAGATCATCGCTTCCAACTGGATCTACGGTGAGAGACATACTCTTACAAACGTTCCGGTCAACACAGTTGATGACTTAAAGGGATTAAAGATCCGTGTTCCGTCCAACGAGATCCAGTCCAAGGGCTTCGATGTACTTGGCGCAACATCCACAGGTATGGCACTCGGAGATGTTTATCAGGCTCTTCAGACAAAGACCATCGACGGTGCTGAGAACCCGCTCGCAACTTTGTACGGCAGAAAGCTTCACGAGGTTGCTAAATACTTAATCCTTGACGGACATGTAAAGAACTTCACAACATGGGTTGTATCCGCTGACTGGTTCAACAGCCTTCCGGAAGAGCAGCAGACATGGTTACTTGAGACAGCAGAAGAAGCTGGTGAGTACAACAACGAAGTACAGCAGGCTGCTGACGCTGAGTACCTTCAGAAGATGAAAGACGAAGGCGTAACTGTTGTTGAGCCGTCCGAGGAAGTTCTTGCCGGATTCAAGGAGAAAGCACAGCCGTTCTATGAGATGGGTGCTGACTTTGGCTGGAGCGATGGCCTCTATGACACAGTTAAAAAGGCTATGGGTGCTGAATAATCCATTTTGCAGTAAATGCATAAAGTAACTGTTCCCGGCGGATCTGTCCGCCGGGGCAGTTTCCCTGATAGGAGTCTGAAAATCTATGGAGAAGAAAGAAAATAAAGCTTCAGCGATCCTGATGAACATTGACATCGTTGTCGCTTCCATTATTCTTGCGATCCTGATCGTCCTGACATTCCTCGGCGTTGTATGGAGATATATCTTCAACGCACCATTTACATGGCTTGAGGAGGTTCAGACCTCATGTATGGTCTGGATTGTATTTGCAGGCGCAGGCGCGGCATTCCGCTCCGGCAACCATGTTGCGATCGAGATGATCGTGGACCTGATGCCGAAGAGCATGCAGAAGATCATGGAAATCCTGATTTCCATCGTAGTTGTAGTCGTAATCGGATATCTGTTCATGCAGAGTATCGGTTTCATCCAGGTGTTCGTAAAGAGCGGACGTTCCACCAGTATGTTAAAAATTCCGTATTCCTGGGTATACGGTATCGCGATCGTATCCTATTTTGATATGATCATCAGCTATTTCTACGCCCTGTTCCACGGCGTAAAATCTGAGGCAAAGGAGGCAGCAAGCAGCAATGAGTAATGTGTTAATGTTATCTGCAATTGTGATGCTGGTTCTTCTTTTCTTCAAGGTTCCGGTATTTATCGCTGTCCTCGGCGGTTCCATGGTTTACTTTGTAATGAACCCGGGAATCAATACCGTTATCTTTGCCCAGCAGGCAATCATTGGTACTGAGAAAATTTCTCTTATGGCGATCCCGTTCTTCGTTTGTGCCGGTATCTTCATGAACTACACCGGTGTTACAAAGAGAATCATGGATTTCTGTGAGGTTGTAACAGGACGTCTTCCTGGCGGTCTCGCACAGGTAAACGTACTTTTATCCACCGTTATGGGCGGACTTTCCGGATCCAACATCGCCGATGCAGCGATGGAGTCTAAAATGATGGTTCCGGAGATGACAAAGAAGGGCTTCTCTCTGGAGTTTTCCAGCGTTGTAACAGCCGCTTCCTCCATGATCACACCGCTGATCCCGCCGGGAATCGCGATGATCCTTTACGGATGTATCGCGAACGTTTCCATCGGTAAGCTGTTCATTTCCGGCTTCGGTGTCGGAGGTCTTCTCTGCGTTTCTATGATGATCCTCGTAGGAGTGATCTCCAAGAAACGTGGCTATGGTCTTTTAACAACAGAAAAATTAACCTGGTCCAAATTCTGGACTGCTTTAAAACCGGCGATCCTGCCGCTGCTTCTTCCGATCATCATCATCGGTGGTATCCGTATCGGTATCTTTACAGCTACCGAGGCAGGAGCTGTAGCGATCCTCTACGCTGCATTCCTTGGTTTTATCTACCATGAGATGCACATCAAGGATATGATCCAGGGCTTAAAGGAGACTGTCTGCACGACGGCTTCCATCATGCTCATCGTATCCGCTGCGTCTGTATTCTCCTGGATCCTTACAAAAGAGAGAATCCCGCAGGCGCTGACTGCATGGATGCTTGCTAACATCCACAGCAAATATGTATTCCTGATCGTTGTAAACATCTTCTTACTGATCGTTGGTATGTTCATCGAAGGTAACGCTTCCATGATCATCCTGGTTCCGCTTCTTGCACCGATCGCTGCACAGTACGGAATCAACGAGATCCAGTTCGCAATGATCTACATCTTCAATAACGCCATCGGCGCATTATCACCGCCTATGGGAACCCTGATGTTCGTAACCTGCTCTATTACAAAGTGTAAGACCGCGGCATTCATCAAAGAAGCAGTACCGTTCTACATTCTGCTTATTATCAACCTGATGCTCCTTACCTGGGTCGAGCCGTTTACCACATTCCTTGTAAATCTGTTCTATTAGGGTAAACTTGCTGCCAGATGGGGATCGGTATGATGCCCCGTCTGGCAGTTTTGATTTATATACCATGAATTCTTTTATATGAAGAAAGGAAATTATTATGGAACGCTTAAATTATGATGTTCTCAAAAAATCTGGCTATGATGGATATGTATTAAAAGACGCGCCGGAGAAAGTTCTCCAGTTCGGTGAAGGAAACTTCCTTCGTGCTTTCGTAGATTACTGGTTCGACCTTGCAAATGAGAAGGCAGGCTGGAATGGAAAGTGCTGTCTGGTACAGCCGATCGCTCCGGGTCTTGCAAAGATGATCAACGAGCAGGAAGGTCTCTACACACTGTACCTCCGCGGAAGCGAGAACGGACAGAAGGTAGACGCTAAGAGAGTGATCTCCAGCGTAAACCGCTGCTTAAATCCATATGAGAAAGAGGATTACGAGAAGATGATGGAGGTTGCTGCAAGCGACGACCTTGAGATCATCGTTTCCAACACAACAGAGGCCGGTATCCAGTATGATCCGTCCTGCAAACAGGATGACTGCCCGCCGTCCAGCTTCCCGGCAAAATTAACTCAGGTTCTCTATCATCGTTACAAAGCAGGAAAGAAAGGTATCATCATGCTTGCCTGCGAGCTGATCGACAATAACGGTAAAGAGCTCTTAAAGTGCGTAAACCAGTACATCGAGCAGTGGGGACTTGAGGACGGATTCAAGAAGTACGTAAATGAAGACTGCACATTCTGCGGTTCCTTAGTAGACCGTATCGTTCCGGGCCGTATCAAAGACGCAAACGAAGTTGCTGAGCTTGAGCAGAAGAACGGCTACGCTGACCCGCTTACAGATGTCGGCGAGGTATTCGGCGTCTGGGTCATCGAAGGCGATGAGAAGTTAAACGACATTCTTCCGTTCAAGAAAGCAGGACTTCTTGACAAAGTATTCGTAACACCGGATATGAGCCCGTACAAGAAGAGAAAAGTTAGAATCTTAAACGGCGCTCACACAGGTTTCGTACTCGGCGCTTACCTTGCAGGAGAGAATATCGTTCGTGACTGCATGCATGACGAGGTTATCAAGGGCTTCATGAACAAGATGCTCTACGAGGAGGTTATCCCGACACTCCCGCTTGACAAGAACGACTTAATGCAGTTCGCGTCCGCAGTACAGGATCGTTTCAACAACCCGTTCGTTGACCATGAGTTAATGAGCATTTCCTTAAACTCCACATCTAAGTGGAAAGCAAGAAATATGCCGTCCTTCCTTGAGTACATCAAAGAGACGGGTAAGCTTCCGGAGTGCCTGACCATGTCCTTAGCGGCTTATATCGCATTCTACAGCAATGACATTCAGGCTCTGACAGACGCAGGACTTGTTTGCAAACGTCCGGCTGGCAACGAGTACACGGTAAGTGATGACAGATGGGCTCTTGAGTTCTACTATGCTCACAAGGACGACTCCGCAGAGGCTCTTGTAAACGCAGTTCTCACTAACGAGAAGATGTGGGATCAGGATCTCACAAAGATCGCTGGTCTTGAGGAGAAAGTTGTCGCTGACCTTAAGAAGATTCGCACGGAAGGAGCAAAGGCTGCATTTGCAAGCTGCCTTTAATTAACATATGAAAGTAATTCAGATTTCCAAACTGGATAATGTTGCGGTCGCTCTTCACCCGATCAAAAAGGGTGAGGAGGTCACTGCCGGCGGTATCACAGTGACAGCCCTTGAGGACATCCCACAGGGCCACAAGATCGCGTTAAAACCGATCAAAAACGGTGAGAACATTATCAAATACGGCTTTGCCATCGGTCATGCGACAGCAGACGCAGAGGCCGGTGCATGGATGCACACCCACAACGTTAAGACAAATCTGGAAGGAGAGATGGAGTATACCTATACTCCGTCCCTCAACTTCCCGGAAAAAGTGGAGCCGGAGACCTTTATGGGATTCCGCAGAAAAGACGGCCGCGCGGCGATCCGCAATGAGATCTGGATCATTCCGACTGTTGGCTGTGTCAATGATATCGCAAAGAAAATGGTCCACGATAATCAGGACCTTGTGAAGGGTACCATCGACGGACTCTATACATTTCCGCATCCGTTCGGCTGCAGCCAGACAGGCGCAGATCATGCACAGACAAGAAAGCTTTTGGCAGCCCTTGTCCGTCATCCGAACGCAGCCGCAGTTCTCGTATTAGGACTTGGCTGTGAGAACCTGACCCACGAGCAGTTCCTGGAAGAGCTTGGCGATTACGACCATGATCGTGTAAAATTCCTGACCTGTCAGGAAGTGGATGATGAGTTTGAGGTAGGAAGAAAGCTTCTCGAGGAATGTTCCGCATACGCGGCGCAGTTTGAGAGAGAGCCGATCCCGGTCAGTGAGCTTGTTGTCGGCATGAAGTGCGGAGGCTCCGACGGACTTTCCGGCATCACCGCAAACCCGACTGTCGGACGTTTCAGTGATATGATGGCAGCCAGAGGCGGTTCTACTGTGCTTACAGAGGTTCCGGAGATGTTCGGAGCGGAAGGTTTCTTAATGAACCGCTGTGTAAATAAAGAAGTATTCGACAAAGCCGTCAACATGATCAACGGCTTTAAGAACTACTTCATCAGCCACCACGAGGTCGTATACGACAACCCGAGCCCAGGAAACAAGCAGGGCGGTATCACCACCCTTGAGGATAAATCCTGCGGATGTGTCCAGAAGGGCGGTACAGCCCCGATCATGGATGTTATCGGCTACGGTGATCCTGTTGTCACAAAGGGACTTAATATGCTTTACGGACCGGGCAATGATCTGGTATCTGCAACAGCCATGACGGCTGCCGGAGCGCATATGATCCTGTTCACAACAGGTCGCGGAACACCGTTTGGTGCACCGGCTCCGACCTTAAAGCTGGCGACAAACAGCCAGCTTGCGGAGAGAAAGAAGGGCTGGATCGACTTTGATGCCGGTCCGATCGCTGACGGCGAGACCATTGATGACGCTGCGAAGAGACTTCTGCAGCTTGTGATCGAGGTTGCCGGCGGAAAACAGACAAAAGCCGAGGAGAAAGGCTTCCGCGAGATCTCCATTTTTAAAGACGGTGTTGTGCTGTAATAACAGCTTCACAATTTTTTATGTTTCCCTTATAGAGACACCTGTTTCTGGTCAGAGATGACCGGAAGCGGGTGTCTTTTGTAATATAGGAAATTCCGTGGAATTCATTTTACGGAGCATCCGAAAAAGCCGCTTGCGGCAGGTTCTGTGGGTGTCCGCGTGGGATCGTCCTATAGTGACATACTCCCTCCACTTAGCTAACACTTGAAGTGGGGGCTTCTCGTTCGATTGCCCTATTGGGCAAAGCATAGGCGAGCT
>ERZ835762.376-NODE-376-length-53995-cov-11.395458_pt1 | contig 53995 bp, 49 predicted proteins | sample MGYA00519687_ERZ835762 | MGnify/ENA primary metagenome ERZ835762 (study PRJEB31850, sample SAMEA3708783) | human gut metagenome | biome: human gut; feature: human-associated habitat; material: faeces | place: China | collected 2014 ... | reverse complement strand
TGTTGCCGTTCACGTTGGTGACGCTCACCTGCACGCTGGCGTCGCCGTCTTTCAGACCCGCCAGGTCGGCGGCTGGCACCGTGGCCGTCCATTTGCCGTCGGCGCCGACGGTCGCGGTGTAGCTCTTGCCGCCGAAGGTGATGGTAACGGTCTGGTTTTCCTCAACGTTCGAGGTCGCCCCGGAGAGCACCAGATCCGCGCCCTTCTCGGCGGCGTTAATCACGTCGTCTGAAGCAATCGCATCGATGCTGATGGCAACGGTCGCCAGATCTACCGTCACATCGTGGCTGATGGAAACCGGGTTACCTGCGCTGCTCTGGCCTGCAACGGTCACGGTGACCGTACCTGCTGCCAGGGCACCCACATCCGCAGCCGGGATGGCCGCACGCCAGGTGCCGTCGGCCAGCACGGTGGCCGGGTAGGTTTTGCCGTTTACGGTGACGGTCAAGGTGGTACCTGCGGTCAGGCCATCGCTGGATCCGGTCACAATCAGATTCTGCCCGTGCTCGATGCTGTTGATCACGTCGTCGCCCGCCACGGTATCCACGCGCAGGCCCGGCAGGTTAGCGTCGATCGTGATATCGCGCTCAGCGGATCCGCTGTTGCCGACGCCGTTGGTCACGCTGGCGGTCACCGTCAAATCGCCGTTGCCCAGCGCCGTCAGCACAGATTCAGGCACATCGACGGACCAGGTGAGATCGTTCTGCACCGTTGCGGTGTAGCGGTTGCCGCCAATGGTCACGGTCACGGTGTTGCCCGCTTCGGCATTCACCACCTTACCGCTGATGGTCTGGCCGGCAGCCAGCTCGGCGGCGTTAATCACGTCGTCGCCCGCAATGGTGTTGATAATCACGCCCGGCAGAACGGACTCCACGTTTACCGTGTGCGTCGCGCTGGTGCTGTTGCCGACGCTGTCCGTGGCTGACGCGGTGACGGTATAAAGTGCCTCGCCCAGCTGACCGACCTCGCTCGCCGGAACGGTGGTGATCCATTTTCCGTCATCGTCCACCTGCACACTGTACGCTTTGCCGTTCAGCATCACGGTCACTACCGCGCCTGCCGCCAGGCCGGACGCCGTACCGGAGATCGTCAGATCCTGGGTTTTCTCGGTGCTGTTGATCACATCGTCACCGGAAACGGTGTCAATGATCAGCCCCGGCGCGGTCAGGTTCACCTCCACGCCGTGCGTGGCGCTGTTGCTGTTGCCCGCTTTATCGGTCAGCGCCGCGGTAATAGTGTAATCCCCGGCGGCCAGCGCGGTAACGTCTGCCGCAGGCACGCCCACGCTCCAGTTGCCTGAGGCATCCAGGGTGGCGGTGTACGATTTGCCGTTGAGGGTGACGGTGACCACGTCGCCCGCCGCCGCGCCGGTCACGGAGCCCGTGACAATCAATGCCTGCGCGTGCTCGGCGCTGTTGATCACGTCGTCGTCGGACACGGTGTGAATGGTCAGCTGCGGGACGGTGGTATCGACCAGCACGTCGCGATCCGCAGAGGCCGGGTTGCCCGCCTTATCGGAGACCGCCGCGCTAATGGTGTAGTTACCGTCGGTAATCGCGCCGACATCCGCGGAAGGCACGGTCACGCTCCAGCTGCCGTTTGCCTGCACGGTGGTGGTGTAGTCCACGCCGTTCAGGGTCACGGTGACGGTCTGGCCCGCTTCGGCGTTGGTTACACCATTAACGACCAGATCCTGCTGCGCCTCGGCCGCATTGATGATGTTATTGTCGCTGACGATCTCGATAGACACCGTCGGCGCGGTGGTGTCGACGCTGAATGCCTGCGCCGAAGACGCGGCGTTGCCGTTCACGTTGGTGACGCTGACCTGCACGCTGGCGTCGCCGTCTTTCAGGCCGCTCAGATCGGCAGCCGGAACGGTCCAGGTCCAGTCGCCGTTGGCATCCACCGTCGTGGTGTACGTTTTTCCTGCGAAGGTAATGGTGACGGTCTGGCCCGCTTCAACGTTAGATGACGTGCCGGACAGCACCAGATCCTGGCCTTTTTCCGCCGCGTTAAGGACGTTGTCGTCGGTCACGCTGCTGATGGTGATGGCGACAGGCGCGAGATCGACGTCCACGACGGTCCCGATAGCCACCGGGTTGCCGGAGGCATCCTGCGCGCTTGCCTTGATATCCAGAGCGCCATCTGCCCACTGGGACACGTCCGCCGCCGGTACCGCCGCCTGCCAGGAGCCGTCCGCCAGCACCGTTGCGGAATACGCTTTTCCGTTGATGGTCACGGTGACGGCGCTGCCCGCCGCCAGATCGGTGCTGGTGCCGGACACAATCAGGTTCTGAGCGTGCTCAATCACGTTGATCACGTCGTCGCCTGCGACCGTATCAATACGCAGCCCCGGAAGCTGGGCGTCGATGGTGAAGTCGAGCGAAGAAGAACCGGTATTGCCGTGCGCGTTGGTGACGCTGGCCGATACGGTCAGATCGCCGTTGCCCAGCGCGGTCAACTGGCTCTGGGTTAACGGCAGGCTCCAGGTGAGATCGTCCTGCACGGTGGCAGTAAAGGTCTGGCCGCCCAGGGTAATCGTGACAGTGTCACCTGGCGCCGCATTTGTCACCTTACCGGTCAGGGTTTGCCCTGCCGCCACTTCCGCCGCGTTAACGATATTGTCGCCCGCCAGCGTGTCGATCGTTACCACCGGCAGCGAGCTGTCCACCAGCACATCGTGCGAAGTTGAAGCGCTGTTGCCGACGCTGTCGGTGACGTTCGCCGTCACGGTGTAATTCGCTTCGCCCAGCGCCGAGACGTGTGCCGCCGGAACGGTTACGCTCCAGTTTCCGCTGGCGTCAGCGGTAGCCGTGTAGTGAATGCCGTTCAGGGTCACCGTAATGGTCGTGCCTTCCGGCTGGTTGCTGGTGCCGGAAATCTGCAGATCTTCGCCCTTCTCGGTCGCGTTAATCACGTCGTCCGCCGCCAGCGTGCTGATGGCGATGACAGGCGTCACGGTATTCACCACCACATCCAGGGAAGTGCTTCCGGTATTGCCGGATCGGTCGGTCACGGAGACGTCGATGGTCCAGGTACCGTCCGTCAGCCCCTGTACGACAGACGCCGGCAGGCCAAGGCTCCAGTTGCCCGCCGCATCCACCACGGTGGTGTAATCGACGCTGTTAATAGTGATAGTCACCCGATCGCCCGCTGCCGCCCCGGTGACGGAGCCGCTCAGGATCTGCGCCTGTGCATGGGCGAGCTGGTTAACGGTATTGGTGTCGGTGACAAAGTGGTTGATGGTCACCTGCGGCACGGTCGCGTCCACCAGTCCCACGCGGTCGGCGCTGCTGCTGTTGCCCGCCACGTCGCTTACGGTGGCCGTCACGGTCACGATGCCATCGTTGAGGGCACCGACGTCAGCCGCCGGTACGATCAGCTGCCAGGTTCCGTCCGTCTGGACCGTAGTCTGATACGTTTTACCGTTCAGCGTCACGGTGACCGTCTGGCCCGGTTCCGCAGTACTGGTGCCGCTTAAGGCTAAATCCTGCTGCGCCTCTGCCGCATTGATGATGTTATCGCTGGTGAGGTTATCGAGCGTAATCGCCGGCGGCAGCGTATCCACCGTGACCACGCGCGACGCGTCGGCACTGTTACCGTTGACGTTCGTGACGCTGACGCTCACCTGCGCGCGCCCGTCGATCAGGGTTTCCATGGCGCTGGCGGGCACGGTCAGGCTCCAGGAGCCATCCTGCTGCACCTGGGCGGTAAAGGTCTGGTCGGCGAATTTCACCACCACGGTCTGCCCCGCCTCCACGCCCTGCGTCTGGCCGGAGAGAGTTAAATCGGCACCTTTTTCTGCCGCATTCAGCAGGTCGTCGCCGGAGACGGTATCTATGGTGACCGCCACGGCGTTGAGATCGAGTTCAATCGGGTGTTCAGCCGCAACGGTATTGCCCCAGGCATCTTTTGCGCTGACGCTAACCGTCACCTCTCCCGCGGTCCAGGCCTGAAGGTCCGCAGCAGGAACGCCAATGCTCCAGCCGCCGCTGGCGGTAACCACGGCGTTATATTCGACGTTGTTAATGGTGACGACGATCGGCGTGCCCGCGGCCAGGTGGGTGCTGGCGCCGGTGACGGTCAGATCCTGCTGCTGTTCGATGGCGTTGACCACGTCATCGCCGGAAATGGTGTTCACACGCAGGCCCGGCAGCTGTGCGTTGATATTGATATCGCGCTCGCCGGTGCCGGTATTGCCGTGCGAATTGGTCACCGACGCGGTGAAGGTTAAATCGCCGTCGCCGAACGCCTTAAGATCCGCTGACGGGATTTTCACGCTCCAGGTCAGATCGCTGCCCACCGTGGCGGTGTAGCTCTTGCCGCCCACGGTGACAGAAACGGTATCGCCCGCCGCCGCGCCGGTAACGCGACCGCTGAGGGTTTGATCGACACCCGCTTCGGCGTTATTGACCAGGTTGTCGCCCGCAAAGGTGTTGATGATCACCTGCGGCAGCACGGTATCCACCAGCAGCGTCGCCCCGGCAGAGCCGCTGTTACCCACGCTGTCAGTGCCGCTGACGCTGACGGTGTAGAGAGTGTTCGCCAGATTCAGCACGTCGGAAACCGGCACCTGGACCGCCCAGATGCCGTTTTCAACGGTGGCCTGATAGCTGACGTTGTTCAGCGTCACGGTAATGGCGCTGCCGTCAGGCAGGTTGCTGGTACCGGTCAGGCTCAGCGGCTGCATCGCCTCCTGGGCATTCAGCACGTTGTCCTGGCTAATGGCGTCAATCGTAAATTCTGGCGGGTTGCCGCTCAGCGTAATGCCGTGCGTGGCGCTGCCGGTGTTGCCCGCCGCGTCGGTCACGGATACTGAAATCGTGTGGTTGCCTTCACCCAGCGCGCCCAGCACGGATGCCGGAACGCCCACGCTCCAGCTGCCGTCCGCCAGCACCACGCCGGTGAAGGACTGGTCGCCAACGGTCACGGTGACCACATCGCCTGCCGACGCGCCGCTCGTCTGCCCGGAAATAATTTGCGCCTGGCCCTGTTCGCTGGTGTTCAGTATGTCGTCGCCCGCCACGGTATCGATGGTGACCACCGGCGCGGTGGTATCCACCGTGAAATCTGCGGTGACAGACGAACCGTTGCCCGCTTTGTCGCTGACGTTCACCGTCAGGGTGTGATTACCCTCGTTGAGCGCCTGCACGTCGTCCGCAGCAAGCGTGACGGACCAGGTACCGTCGCTGCCCACCGTGGCGTTGTAGTTTTTACCGTTCAGCGTGACCGTGACGATCTGACCGGCTTCCGCAGTCGTTTTGCCGGTCAGCGTCAGCGGCTGGCTGTGCTCGGCGGCATTAATGATGTTGTCCTGCGCGAGGGTATCGACAGAGAGGGTCGGCGCGACGCTATCCACGCCGATTGTCTGGCTGCCGCTCACGGTGTTACCCGCCGCGTCTTTGCCGCTGACGTTGACCGTCCAGGTGCCATCGCCCAACGCCTGCGCGTCGGCCGCGGGCACGTTAACACTCCACGTCCCGTCCGCCCCCACTTCCGTCGTATAGGTTTTACCGTTCAGCGTCACGGTGAGTGCGGTACCTTGCGCCAGATTCTTGCTGGCACCGGAGAGCGTAAAGCCCGCGGATTGCTCGCTGGCGTTAAGCACGTTGTCGCCCGCCGTGGTAGCCAGCGTAATGGCAGCCTCGGCGGTCGAGACCGTTACGGTAATGTTGCCCGCATCGGTGGTTTTACTGCCGTCGATCTGCACCACCGACCAGGTGTGTTCCCCGTCCGTCTGGGTCGGTAATTTTACCGTCCAGGTGCCCTCTTTACCGACCATGGCGCTGGCGATGGTGCTGCCGCTGCTGTCTTTAATCTGGATGGTCGCGCCCGGCTGAGCGGTACCGCTAAAGGTTGGCGTGTTGTCGTCCCTGATCGCGTTTGCTGTCAGCACGCCCTGCTTGTCGCCCGCTTTATCCGACAGCAGGAAGGTTGGCGTGGCGCTTTCCACCTCTTTCGTATTATCAATAACTTTTGTTTTAGTCTCGCCGTCGCCGCCGTTTGCCAGCAGCGCCCCGATGGCACCGCCGCCTAATGCAGCTCCCGCAATCCAGCCCCACGGGGCGTCGCTTAAGACGCTTCCCTGCTCCAGGAAAGGTTGAATGCTGCTAATCGGTGTGGCCTGCGCGGTTAGCTCGGTCACCGCCACGCCTGACGCTTCCCCGGTATCGGCAAAAGAAATATGCGTCAGTTCCTGACGATCGTTGAACACCAGCTCTGACTGGTTGTGCGTCTCAGGATCTTCAACAAAATAGTTATTGCAGCGAATCACGCTGCCATCTTTCATATAAATGAGGAGATCTTTACCCTGGCGGACATATCGCACCACATCCTGAGCAGAACCCTGGATTTCAATCACGCTCGGGGAGGAAATAGAGACCGACAAATTTCCTTCGCCGGTTAATTTCGTTTTCTCCGCCGTTTTGCGAATGATGACATCAACAACCTTTATGTTACTCATATTTCTCTCCTTGCAGGTGTGCGGATTCCTGTGGATATGTCCACCAGACGGATGTAGCTATCCCTGGGAAAAAACACCCATTATTTTCAGACTTATTTTGCGCGACAATACGCGTCTTTTTTTAACTCAAATCGGGTAGTTTTGCGGCAGCGTTTTTCTCTATTCCAATAAGCGGCATTAAATTATCAACCGCGGAAGCATAATTAATTGCCGAACTCCAGCCATCATACTCAGCGATTATTTTCGCCGAGGTGGCCTGCCAGACATCCTGCTCAACGCTGAGCAGATCGTTAATGCTCCGCTTGCTCAGGGTGTACTCATTTTTATAAACATCACGGGCGCGCAGCGCATTTTCCAGCTGCTGTTTCCCGGCCTCCATTCTTCCCCGCGCGCCGGTCCAGTCCGCCTGCGCGACGGAGGCTTTTTGCAGGACGTCGAAACGCGCCTGATCGACCTGAGAGGAGGCCATCGCCCGCGCGCCTTCAGCCTGCCGCACGCGTGCAGAGACCGCGCCGCCCTGATAAAGCGGTGCGTCAATGTTGAGTTGGATCTGGTCGTCCCAGTACGAACGGTTGTCAGACTCGTAACGGGTACGTCCGCCCTTCAGGCTGAGGGTCGGCCAGTGCTGGGACTTCGCCGTCTCCACGCCATACTGGGCAGAGCGCTCCATGTTTTGCGCGGCCATGACCGCCGGTATCAGCGAATAATCAATGCGGTTGAGCGAATCAGGTTCAACCGCGAGGTTTGCGGGTACAGGCGAATAGTTTTCTGCCTGCATGCCGGTTAATACCGCAAGCCTTGCGCGGGCGCTGTTTAAGGCGGCCTGATACTGCGCGACCGTTGCCTGCATACCGGCAATACGCGTGCGGGTCTGGAGCTCATCGGAGGTCGAGCTCACGCCCGCGTCGGCGCGCAGCTTTGCCAGCTGCTCAACATTTTTCAGCGCCTGAACGTTCTCCTTTGCTGCCTGCAGCAGATCGGCATAGCGTTTGACCTCGACATAGCTCAGCGCCGTTTTTTCCGCTACGTCAGAGAGCGTGCTCATCAGCTGGTAGCGATAGCTATCGCGCTGGGCGGAAGACTGGCTGATGCTGTTATTGGTCTTGCCAAAATCATAGATCAGCTGCGTCAGGCTCAGTCCCCAGGCGGCTGAATTCTTCAGCGACCCGCTGGAATCGGTGGTCTGGCTATGGCCCGTGCTCCCGTTCAGCGATATTTGCGGCATCCAGCCGCTGCGCGCTTCATCTATTTGTGCCTGACCAATACCGAGCTGCGCGGCCTGCTGACTAATAGACGGATCGCGATCGATAGCAAAAAGAATACTTTCTTTTAAGGTTGTCCTGGCAACCGGGGCAATACCCACCTGGCTACTATTGGCGTACGCCGTATTTATGGCTAATGAAATGAATGCCAGCGCTGCTGTAAATCGGCGTAACATTGGCTTTCGTAATATCGTCATTTTATCTCCCTGACTCTGAGTGACACTGAAGCAATTACCCAAAAAGAGGTATAGATAATTAGACAAATATCTTTTTTAGCATCCTTGCCGAATTTTAGGTAAAACTCCCCATACCCATTTCCCCCTGGAGATGAGATCTGCCTGCGTCTTATTTAATTAAGAATTTACTTATTTCCTAAAGTGGTTAGCAGCATAACAAAATGTGTTATAGGCCACTACACCCACAATGTTAATGTGGTGTTACAATTAAGAAAAAAGATGGGGTTTCTGGACAAAACTCTTAAAATGACCTTTCAGATGAAACATATAAACCGTCTGTTATTTAAGGAAAATTCTTAATTTGCTCCCTGCACATTTTTGCGTTAATTTCCGCGCGGGTCAGACACAAAGATTTTCAAAGAAGTGTCAATTTAAGTAGCCAAACAGGATGAATTGGGATTTATCGCTATTAAAAAACTAATTAAAGAAATTAATAGCTATGAATATCTATTTTGTCGAAACTTAACTCCAGACAATGGTGTTGCACTGGTTACATAATCCAAACCGTTAAATAAAACATAACAATAACATTATGATTAACATTCAAAACGGCTTGCTTATACCTGTTTAATAAAATTTTAATAATCACGCATCTGAATCATCACCTCACTCCGCGACATCAAAACCACGTTGCCCTTCTCTCTGCGTTAAAATGCTGTATTATGCAAACTATTGCGATATTTTGCAGGAATGTAACCGATGCACAAAACTGCACGACAGCGCCACGTTCTGGATATCCTGAGCGAGCAAGGCCAGGCCAGCATCACCGAACTGGCAGAAAAGCTGCAGGTTTCAGCCGATACCATCCGTCGGGATCTGACCGACCTGGAGAACCAGGGCCTGGCGCAGAAGAACCACGGCGGAGCCATCGCGCTGAATCTTTCCGCCATGAACCGTCAGGGCCGCAATACGCTGCTGCCGGAAACCAAACAGCGCCTCGGAAAACAGGTCGCCCAGCAGGTCCCTGCGGGTTCTACCCTGTTTCTGGATGCGGGCAGCACGGTAATGGCTGTCGCCTCCTTTCTTCGCGGGCCGCTCACCGTCATAACCACGTCGCTGGATATCGCCCAGCATTTTAGCGACCGGGAAGACGTTGAACTGATCCTGCTCGGGGGGAAATGGGACCACCAGCAGCGCCTGTTTGCCGGAAGCGCCACGTTGTCGTTGCTGTCCCGCTATCGGGCAGATATCGCCATCCTCGGGGCGTGCGCCATTCATGCCGAACTCGGTTTGAGCGCCGGTAAAGAAGCGGATGCCGAGGTTAAGCGCGCGATGCTTGACGCAAGCCATGCGCACTGGATTGTTGCCGACCACCTGAAGGTCAACCGCTGCGAGCCGTATCTGGTTTCCGGGTTATCCAACATTCAACAACTCTTTTTAGATCGTCCCTGGCCTGAGCTTGGGGACCCTGGCGCATTGCAGGTCACGGTGTGCGCGAATTAACGTGGAGAAGTTCATGAGTACAGTTCGAACAATTAACATTGCGCTGATCGGGTATGGATTTGTGGGCAAAACCTTCCATGCCCCGTTAATCCAGTCTGTGGATGGGCTTAAGCTGGCCGTGGTCTCTTCTCGTGATGAAGAGAAGGTTAAACGCGATCTGCCGGACGTAGAGGTGGTCGCCACCCCTGAAGAGGCTATTCAGCATCCTGATGTTGACCTGGTGGTGATTGCCTCCCCCAACGCCACGCACGCCCCGCTGGCGACGCTGGCTCTGAACGCCGGCAAGCATGTCGTGGTGGATAAGCCTTTCACCCTCGACTTGCAGGAAGCCCGCGACCTGATTGCGCTGGCGGAGGAAAAGCAGCGTCTGCTCTCCGTCTTCCACAACCGCCGCTGGGACAGCGATTTCCTCGGCATTAAGCAGATTATTGAGCAGGGCACGCTCGGCAAGATTAAACATCTGGAGTCACATATTGACCGCTTCCGCCCGGAAGTGCGCGTGCGCTGGCGCGAGCAGAACGTCCCCGGAAGTGGCTTATGGTTTGACCTGGGTCCTCATCTTATCGACCAGACGCTGCAGCTCTTTGGCCTGCCGCAGTCGGTTCAGGGGAATATCGCGACGCTGCGCGACGGTGCAGAAATTAACGACTGGGCGCACGTGGTCTTAAACTACCCGGAGCATAAGGTGATTCTGCACGCCAGCATGCTGGTGGCGGGCGGTACGGCGCGCTTTGCCGTCCACGGGGACAAGGGCAGCGTGGTGAAGGCCAGAATCGATCAGCAGGAAGCACAGCTGCTCTCCGGGGTGATCCCCGGCAGTGAGGCCTGGGGCGAAGACAGCGACAGCATGGTGTTCTTTGGCGCTGACGGCGCATCGCAGACGATCCCTACCCCGAAAGGCGATCAGCGTCAGTACTACATCAACGTGCGTGATGCGCTACGCGGGGAAATCGCCAATCCTGTCCACCCTGTTGAGGCACTGGCAGTCATGGCCGTGCTGGAAGCGGCAGTGACGTCGTCGGAAACGGGGTCAACGCAGACGCTGGCGTTAACGGCTGAAGAGCGTGCTCTGTTGGGTTAAAAAACAAGCCGGGTGACGCGTAGCGCTCCCGGCCTACGATTCTGGAATTGCATCGTAGGCCGGGTAAGGCATAGCCGCCACCCGGCAAGCGTTAAAGACTACGAACGCTTTTTCGGCATCATGCGCAGCAGGGTATTATCTTTCCAGAAATAGTGGTGCATCAGCGCCGCCGCGGCGTGCAGGCCAATCACAAAATAGCCCAGATTTGCCAGCGTCTCGTGCCACTCTTTCAGCATATCTACCAGGTCAAAATTGGACTCCGCCGCATGCGGCATCGCCAGGCCAAAAGCAAACCAGTCGCTGCCCCGGTTATACATCATCACAATGCCAATCAGCGGCAGCGCAATAAACAGCAGATACACCACCAGATGCCCCAGATGAGACATCCCCGTCACCATCGCTTTTGGCTTCGGTTGAATCGGTGGTGCACGGAATTTCAGGCGAACCAGCAGACGCGTCACCATCAGCACCAGGATACTGATCCCGCATGAGACGTGGATCATGTTGATCGTCGGGCGCGCGGTGCGCGGGAAGAAACCTCTGAACTCCATGGCGCAGTAGGCGACGATGATTAATAGAAACACCAGCCAGTGGATGCCGATTTGCAGGCTTGTATATTTAGTGCGCATGTGATTTCTCGATTAAAAACAGTTACCGCGCCAACATAATCTCCTTTCCTTAAAAATTCATTAACTTTTCTGTATGGTTTTTCAAATACATCCTCCCGCATGAAGCATCTTCAATTGCCGCCCTGCCCGTGATGGTCTAAGCCTGGATGAGTTCAAACTGTCACATCGACACGTTTACAGGAGAACACCATGAGTAAAATTGGCATTAACGGATTTGGACGCATCGGACGTCTTGTTCTGCGCCGCCTTCTTGAAACCCAGGACAGTAATACCGTCGTCGCCATCAACGACCTCACCTCTCCCAAAGTGCTGGCCTACCTGCTCAGGCACGATTCCAACTACGGTGGCTTCCCGTGGAGCGTGGATTTCACCGAGGATGCGCTGATCGTTGACGGTAAAACCATCGCGGTGTATGCCGAAAAAGAGGCAAAGCACATTCCGTGGAAAGCCGCGGGCGTGGATATCGTCGTGGAGTGCACCGGCTTTTATACGTCTGAAGAGAAATCACGGGCGCACCTGGACGCGGGAGCGAAGAAGGTGCTGATCTCTGCGCCCGCGGGGGACATGAAAACCATCGTCTACAGCGTGAACGACGAGACCATTGACGCCAGTGATACCATTATTTCCGTCGCCTCCTGCACCACCAACTGCCTCGCCCCGCTGGCAAAAGCCCTGAACGACGCGTTTGAAATTAAGGTGGGCACCATGACCACCATTCATGCCTATACCGGTACCCAGGCGCTGGTGGATGGCCCGCGCGGGAAAGATCTTCGCGCCTCCCGGGCGGCGGCAGAGAATATCATTCCGCACACCACCGGCGCCGCCAAAGCCATTGGTCTGGTGATCCCTGCGCTCAGCGGCAAACTGAAAGGCCACGCCCAGCGCGTGCCGGTTAAAACGGGCTCCGTGACCGAACTGGTGGCCATTCTGGGCAAGAAAGTGACCGTTGAGGAGATTAACGCCGCGCTGAAAAAGGCCACTCAGGGCAATAAATCCTTCGGGTATACCGATGAAGAGATTGTGTCGTCAGATGTGATTGGCTCGCATTATGGTTCGGTGTTTGACGCCACGCAGACGGAGGTGTCAGAAGCGGGAGACCTTCAGCTGGTGAAAGCCGTTGCCTGGTATGACAACGAGTATGGGTTTGTGACGCAGCTGGTGCGGACGCTGGATAAGTTTGCGGCGCTGTGATTTTCCCCCCCTCACCCTCTCCCCAATGGGGCGAGGGGATTGTTCCGTGCCTAAATTATTTTACGTGCGCCCTTCAGGACAGGATCCTGCTGTAGCTGTTTCCACGCTGCCATGACGGCCTCGGGGAATTCAACGTGAGCAATATAATCCCGCCCGGCCGGGCCATAGCCGTTAGCGTCGTCATACAGGCGCGGCAGCTCCCCCATAACCAGTGAAAGGTAACGGTCAACGGGCCACAGCCCGGTGTGGCCCTCGCTGAATTCCACGCCCTCGTTACCGTTTTGCAGCGTCGGCGTAAACCCCGGATGGCTGACCCACTGCGGTGAAACGGGCTCATCCCGACACACGCGGGCAAACGTCGCCATCGTGCGGCGCTGCATCGTCGGATCCTGCACCACCAGCACCCGCCCGGTCGTTCGATGACGCTGTTTCAGCATGTTCCAGCTAAAGCGCGCGTTTTCACCGCAGTTGGTGGAGCGATCCTCAACCCACAGACGCGCCTCGGGGATCTGCCAGAACGCCCGCGCAATGTCGGCAAGAATGCTCGCTTCGGCCCGCCCGGTGACCGGTACGGTGTGGTAACGCGGATGATTGCCAATGGCGGTATATAAAAAGGGGGTCGAATGGCCGATGCCGCCGCTGATCAGAAGCGGTACATCTCTCTGGGCGGCAATACGGCAGGCCGCGTCAATGGTGGGGATCACCGCGTTTCCGGCCAGAATCACCGCATCGACTTCCGGGAGCGGACTCGTCGCGCTCAGGTCGTCCTGCGCCAGCCATTCACCGACAGTATTGAAGGCCGCCAGCGTGGCATCCGCCAGAACGGGAAAATGGGGCTGAACCATGGTGAACTCCTCACGTTGTTGAAGCGCCGAATTTATCATTTTTCTGAAATAACCAGAAACATCCAAAAATCATCGGGTTGCACCTGCCTATTATGCTTTTGATTTCCAGCTCTACAAAACATTGTATTGTGCAGGCGTCATGAAAAAGCACCCAAAGCTGCTTATTTCGCCGTGATCTGACCAGTTTTATCCCCCCTGCGCTTGCCAAAGACAACATCCAACCCTAAGTTGCTTAACAATTTCACAACCTTTTTTATCATCACAGGTTGCACCTGAAGCGCGCCAGGTGACACCTCTCTCATCATCAACGTGGCGGGGTTTCAGGTCATGACAGAACATGAAAGTACGACGACGGTGTTACGTAAAAATAAAAAGGTGTTAATCGCCAGCCTTACCGGGAGCGCCATTGAATGGTTTGACTATTTTCTCTACGGTACGGCGGCCGCGCTGGTCTTCAATAAGATCTTTTTCCCGATGGTCGATCCGGTGATCGGACTCATCCTCTCTTATCTCTCTTTCTCATTAACCTTCTTTATTCGCCCCATTGGTGGGGTACTTTTCGCCCACATCGGCGACCGCATCGGACGTAAAAAAACCCTCGTGCTGACCCTCTCTTTGATGGGAGGTGCAACCGTTATGATTGGCCTGCTGCCCACGTATGAGATGATTGGCCTCTGGGCGCCTGCGCTGCTGATCCTGATGCGCATCATTCAGGGGATGGGCATCGGCGGTGAATGGGGCGGCGCGCTGCTGCTGGCCTATGAATACGCGCCAGAAAAACGTAAAGGCTTCTTCGGCAGTATTCCGCAGGCGGGCGTCACCATCGGCATGCTGATGGCAACCTTTATCGTGTCGCTGATGACCCTGTTCAGCGAGGCGGATTTTCTCTCCTGGGGCTGGCGCATCCCGTTCCTGCTGAGCTCGGTGCTGGTGTTGCTCGGCCTGTGGATCCGCAAAGATATTGATGAAACGCCCGATTTTCAGCGAGTCAAAGCGTCCGGTCAGGTAGCGAAGGCTCCCCTGCGCGATACGCTGAAACATCACTGGCGTGAAGTGTTGATTGCCGCCGGTTTGAAGGTGGTTGAAACCGCGCCGTTCTACATCTTCTCGACCTTCGTGGTGAGCTATGCCACCAGCACGCTGACGTATCAGAAATCGCAGGCGCTGGAAGCCGTGACGCTGGGAGCCCTGGTGGCGACCATTATGATCCCGCTAATGGGGCTGCTCTCCGATAAGGTAGGCCGTCAGCGCATGTACGCAATCAGCGTCTTCGTGCTGGGCCTGTTTATCGTACCGTGGTTTATGCTGCTCAATACCGGCACCACGTGGGGTATCGTGCTCGCGACGGTCATCGCCTTTGGCGTGTTGTGGGCCCCTGTCACGGCGGTACTCGGCACGCTGTGCTCTGAAATCTTTAGCGCAAACGTGCGCTACACCGGCATTACGCTCGGCTATCAGCTGGGTGCCGCGCTGGCAGGCGGTACCGCGCCGTTGATTGCCACCGGCCTGCTGGCAAAATACGACGGCGACTGGGTGCCGGTGGCCTGGTATCTTGCCGTCACGGTGACCATTTCTTTAATCGCGATTTTCTGCGCCAGCCGCGTTAAGCGCGCCACTCTCATCCAGGCGCAGCCCGAACGTCTCTGACCCTTCCCGGCCCGTCCTGCGGGCCGCTCTTTTTCCTTAAATTTCCCTTCACCATTTGATTAACATGCGTAAATCATATTCACTTGAATTATCATTTGCGGGAGTCGTAGAATCGCTAGCCCGCTAATTATTCAATCATTTCTAAGGTAAACGACGTTATGCGCCTGCCCGAACGCGACCCTTATGCTCCTCGCGAGTGGCAGCCACATGAGAAACCCGCCCTGCTGGGTTCGCCCTCCACGCCCGAACACAGTACGCCAAAACGCATTGCCTATGGCGTAGTGGGCCTGCTGGTCTGCCTGACGGGCGCGCTGGGGAATGCGGTGGTAACCGCCAACCTGCAAAATTTGCAGGGGACCTTCGGCGCCTGGTCAACCGAAATCGCCTGGCTGCCCGCGGTTTATGTGATGACCAACATCTCCATCAACCTGCTGCTGGTTAAATTCCGCCAGCAGTACGGCCTGCGCGCCTTTACGGAAGGTTTTCTGGTGCTGTACGTGCTGGTCACCTTTTTCCACCTGTTCGTTAACGATCTCAGCTCGGCGCTGATGGTGCGCGCCGCGCACGGCATGGTGGCCGCCGCGCTCAGCTCGCTGGGGATTTACTATCAGATCCAGGCCTGGCCTGCGAAGCACCGCCTGAAGGCGCTGACCATCGGCATCACCGGATCGTCGCTCGCCATCCCGCTGGCCCGCCTGTTTTCAACCGAGCTGCTGCAGCTGGACGAGTGGCGCGGGCTCTATTTCTTCGAGCTGGGACTGGCGCTGATCTCCCTGGCCTGCGTCATCGCCTTAAAACTGCCGCCGGGCGACCGGCGCAAGGTCTTTGAGAAGAAGGACTTTATCACCTTCTTTTTACTGGCTCCCGGGATGGCCCTGCTCTGTGCCGTCCTCTCTCTGGGCCGCCTTGACTGGTGGTTCGAAGCGCCGTGGATCGGCTGGTCGCTGGCGCTATCGCTGGTGCTGATTGTCGCAGCCATCGTCTTTGAACATAACCGCAGCAACCCCCTGCTGAACACCCGCTGGCTGTCGAGCGGCAGCATCGTCCGCCTGGGGCTGATTATGCTGCTGATCCGTATCGTGCTGGCCGAGCAGAACACCGGCGTCATCGGCTGGCTGCAGTACGTGGGCTTACAGAACGAGCAGATGACGCATCTGGCGTGGTCCATTTTCGCCGGTATCGTCTGCGGGATTGTCACCAGCTGTCTCACCATCAAGCCGACGAAACTGGCGTGGCCAATCATCACGTCTCTGGCGCTGATGATTGTTGCCTCGCTGCTGGACAGCCAGTCCAACAACCTGACCCGTCCGGATCAGCTGATGGTAAGCCAGTTCCTGCTGGGCTTCGGCAGCGCCTTCTTCCTGGCGCCCGCTATGCTGACCGCCATTGGCGGGGTGATCGCCGACCCGCGTAACCTGGTCAGCTTCTCGGTGATGTTTGGCATGAGCCAGAACCTCGGCGGCCTGCTGGGCTCCGCGATCCTCGGCACCTTCCAGACCTGGCGCGAGAAGTACCACTCCAGCCTGCTGGCGGACCAGCTCACCACGCTCAACCCGCTGGTCAACGAGCGAATTCAGCTTTATACCCAGATGTACAAAAGCCTGATTGGCGACAGCGCGCTGCTGGGCACCCAGGCGATAACGCAGCTGCAAACGGTCACCGCGCTGGAGGCGAATATTCTGGCTTATAACGATACTTATCTGCTGACGGCGAGCATCGCTGCCGCCACGCTGGTCTGGATTTTATGGCGCTTGCTGCGCCTGCGCATCACTGCCCGTCTGGCGCTGAAGAACGCCACCGGCAACAAATAATTGAAAGAGTTCTGGAGAGTTTATGAGTCAGCAGGATGCCGCCAAAGAGCAGGCCAACACCCGCAAAAATGTGCGCATTGTTTCCGTTTTCACCGCCGCCGCCATCGGTATTGTCGGCGTGCTGGTGATCCTTTATGCGTGGCAACTGCCGCCGTTCACCCGTCACGCGCAGTTTACCGATAACGCCTACGTGCGCGGCCAGACGACGTTTATCAGCCCGCAGGTGAACGGCTATATCACCGAGGTGAAGGTTCAGGACTTTGTGCAGGTCAAAAAAGGCGATCTGCTGCTGCAGATCGATAACCGTATCTATCGTCAGCGGGTGCATCAGGCAGAGGCGCAGCTGGCGATGAAAATTGCCGCCCTGAATAACAACCTGCAGCAGCGTAAAAGCGCCGAAGCAACGATCGCCAAAAATGACGCCGCGCTGAAAAATGCCCGCGCCCAGAGCCTGAAAAGCCAGGCGGATTTAAAACGGGTGAAAGAGCTGACGGCGGACGGCTCGCTTTCCATTCGCGAGCGCGACGCCGCGCTGGCCAGTGCCGCTCAGGGCAGCGCCGACATCGACCAGGCGAAAGCCGCCCTTGAGATGTCGCGTCAGGATCTGCAGACGGTGATTGTCAATCGCGGTGCGCTGGAAGCGGATGTTGAAAACGCCAAAGCGGCGCTGGAGCTGGCGCAGATTGACCTGCAAAACACCCGCATCGTGGCGCCGCGTGACGGCCAGCTCGGCCAGATCGCCGTGCGTCTCGGGGCCTACGTGACCGCCGGAACCCATCTCACCACCCTGGTGCCGCCGCAGCACTGGGTCATCGCCAACATTAAAGAGACCCAGCTCGCGGAGCTGCGCGTCGGCCAGCCGGTGAAGTTCACCGTCGATGCCCTGAACAACAAAGCGTATCAGGGCCGCGTGGAGAGCATCTCCCCGGCGACCGGCGTGGAGTTCAGCGCCATCACGCCGGATAATGCCACCGGGAACTTTGTCAAAATTGCCCAGCGTATTCCGGTGCGTATTGAGGTGCTCGGTAAGCCAGAAGATTCCGCGCTGCTGCGTCCGGGTATGTCGGTACAGGTGACCATTGAGACGCGGGAGGCGAAGCAATGATCCTTCGCCCGATAGCCGCGCTGGTGGCGGCGGTCATGCTGGCCGGATGCCAGTCCGTTGACGTCAAACCGGCGCAGCCGACGCTGCACATCCCCACCCAGTGGCGCACCGTCTCCGGCCCTGCCAGCCCGGCGGAGCAGCTCTGGTGGCGTAATTTCCATGACAACCACCTGAACCGCTATGTGGATCAGGCGCTACAGCATAACAGCGACGTGCTGATCGCCCGCGAACGGATAAACGAGTATCAGGCGCGGGTCTATGCGGCCGACGGCAGCCTGTTTCCCTCGCTTGATGCAGGCGTAAACGGGACGCGCGCCCGTTCACAATCCGCGGCGACCGGGCTGCCGGTTTACGGCACATTGTACAAAGGGAGCCTGACGGCAAGCTATGACGTGGATATCTGGGGCGTCAACCGCAGCACCTCGCGCGCTGCCGAAGCCTCGCTGGCGGCGCAAAAAGCCGCCGCCGCGGCCGCGGATTTGACCGTCGCCTCGTCTGTGGCATCCGGGTATGTCACCCTGCTCTCGCTTGACGAGCAGCTGCGGGTGACCGAGTCCACGCTGAAATCGCGCGAAGAGGCGTTTAACCTTGCGAAGCGTCAGTTTGAGACGGGCTACAGCTCGCGCCTGGAGCTGATGCAGTCGGATTCCGAACTTCGCTCAACGCGGGCGCAGGTGCCCGTGCTGCAGCACCAGATTGCACAGCAGGAGAATGCCCTCAGCCTGCTGCTGGGAAGCAACCCGGGCGACGTGGCGCGCAGCGAAACCTTTGCAGCACTGACGCCGCTAACGCTGCCGTCGCAGCTGCCTTCTACGCTGCTGAACCGCAGGCCGGATATCGTCCAGGCCGAACGCCAGCTGGTGGCGGCGGATGCCTCGCTCGCGGCGTCGCGCGCCAGCCTGCTGCCGTCGATCAACCTGACCGCCAACGGTTCGGTTCAGGATCGCACCCTTTCCGGCCTGCTGGACAACCCGCTTCAGCTCTGGAGCGTCGGAGGCAGTATTCTCGCCCCGCTGCTGAACCGCCAGGCGCTGAATGCGCAGGTGGATATTTCTCAGTCCTAGCGTAACCAGGCGCTGTACGCCTATGAAAAAACCGTGCGTAACGCGTTTGCCGAAGTGAACAACAGCCTTGATGCGATAAGTCGCTATCAGGAACAGCTGACGGAGCTGCTTGCCCAGCAGGATGTGGCCCAGGAGACGCTGCGCATTGCGCAGAATCGCTATCGCAACGGCTACTCCTCCTATCTGGACGTACTGGACGCGCAGCGCACGCTGTTCTCGGTCCAGACCAGCGTCGTGCAGGTGAAAAATAACCTGCTGCTGGCGCAGATTGATTTGTATAAAGCGCTGGGCGGCGGCTGGGTCAATGTCTGAAGGCGCTTAACGGGCCTGGATTTCGTCACGTAGGCCGGGTAAGGCGCAGCCGCCACCCGGCGATTCCCCCTCAGGAGACACTCTATGCAACAACAGTGGTCTGCAGTTGATAATTTCATGATTTCGTCACTTATTCCTGACGATGACGTACTGAATCAGGTGCTGGAAAACAACAAACGCGCCGGGCTGCCTGAACATGATGTCGCGGCCAATCAGGGGCAGCTGCTGGCGCTGTTCGTGCGCATGACGCAGGCAAGACGCATTCTTGAGATCGGGACGCTGGGTGCCTACAGCTCAATCTGGATGGCGCGCGCGCTGCCGCCGGACGGTAAGCTGATTACGCTTGAGGCCGATCCCACGCATGCCCGCGTTGCGCGCGAGAATATTCAGCTTGCGGGGTTAAACGAACGCATTGAATTAATTGAGGGTCCGGCGCTGAGCTCGCTGGAGAATTTCGGCGAGGTTCCGCCGTTCGACCTGATCTTTATTGATGCCGATAAGCCAAACAATCCCGGCTATCTGGAATGGGCGCTGCACTACTCCCGCCCCGGTACGGTAATTATCGGCGATAACGTGGTCCGTGATGGCGAAGTCATTAACGGCCAAAGCGACGACGCGCGCGTGCTGGGCGTGCGGCGTTTTATTGAAATGATGGGCGATAACCCGCGCTTAACCGCCACCGCGCTGCAAACGGTGGGGATTAAGGGATGGGATGGGTTTACGCTGGCGATTGTAGAACGATAACCCGCCGGGTGGCGGCTTTGCCTTACCCGACCTACATTTCGCACTCGTAGGCCCGGTAGGCGCAGCGCCACCGGGCAAGGGTTTAACCGGAAATCTGCTCCATCGCCTGCAAAATACGCTTATCCGAAATCGGATACGGCGTACCGAGCTGCTGGGCAAAGAAGCTGACGCGCAGCTCCTCGATCATCCAGCGGATCGCCTGCACGTCTTCATCGTCGCGGCGCGCGGGCGGCAGCTTGTTCAGCCACTGCTGCCACGCCTGCTGGACGCTCTCCACTTTCAGCATCTGCGCGCGATCGCGGTGCGGGTCGATAGCCATTTTCTCCAGCCGTTTTTCAATCGCCTGCAGATAGCGCAGCGTATCGCCGAGACGGTTGAAGCCGTTGCCGGTGACAAAGCCGCGGTAAACCAGCCCCGCCATCTGCGCCTTCACGTCCGACAGACCCAGCGCCATGGTCATATCCACGCGCCCTTTCAGACGCTTGTTGATATTGAACACGGTGGTGAGGATCTGCTCGACCTGTTTGGCAATCTCCACCACGGTGTCGTTCAGCTCCGCGCGCACCTTTTCATGCAGCTGAGCAAAGCCCTCTTCCGTCCAGACCGGGCCGCCCGCCTCGTGGATCAGTTTGTCCACGCCGCAGGAGATGCAGTCGTCAATCAGATCCAGCACCTTGCCGTACGGGTTAAAGTAGAGCCCCAGCTTGGCCTTGTTCGGCAGCTTCTCGTGCAGATACTTGATCGGCGAGGGGATGTTGAGCAGCAGCAGGCGACGCAGCCCGCGCCACATCATCTGCTGCTGTTCCTGCGGGTTATCAAACAGCTTGATCGCCACGCTGTCGCGCTCGTCCACCAGCGCAGGCCAGGCCTTGACCTTATAGTTACCGCGCTTCTGCTCGTAGCTCTCCGGAAGCTGGCCAAAGCTCCAGATGTGCAGCCCGCTCTGCTCGATGCCGTCGTCGGCCACCGCAGAGAGCGTCTCCTGGACTTTGCCTTTTAGCGCGTCTTTCAGCTCGCTCAGGGAACGCCCTTCCTGCAGCTTTTTGTTTTTATCGTCCACCACGCGGAAGGTGATTTTCAGGTGATCGGGCACCTGATCCCAGTTCCAGTCGTCGCGGTCGATGGTGGTGCCGGTCATGCGGCGGAACTCGCGCTCCAGCGCGTCCAGCAGCGGCAGCTCCAGCGGCGTGACGCGGCCCAAAAACGCTTCCGCGTAGTTTGGCGCAGGCACAAAGTTGCGGCGCACCGGTTTCGGCAGAGATTTGATCAGCGCAATCACCAGCTCGCGGCGCAGGCCGGGGATTTGCCACTCGAACCCGCTCTCGTCAACCTGGTTTAACAGCGGCAGCGGAATGTGGACGGTCACGCCATCCGCGTCGGCCCCCGGCTCAAACTGATAGGTCAGCCGCAGCTTGAGGTTGCCCTGATGCCAGAAGTTCGGGTAGTCGAGCTTGCTGACCGACTCCGCCCCCTCTTTAATCAGCATGCTCTTTTCGAAGTTGAGCAGGTCCGGCGTCTCTTTGCTGGCCTTCTTCCACCAGCTGTCGAAGTGGCGGGCGGAAATCACATCGTGGCTGATGCGCTGGTCGTAAAACTCGAACAGCGCTTCATCGTCCACCAGAATGTCGCGGCGGCGGGACTTGTGCTCAAGTTCCTCCACTTCCGCGCGCAGCTTCAGGTTTTCGCGGAAGAAGGCGTGGCGCGTCTGCCAGTCTCCCTCCACCAGCGCGTGACGGATAAACAGCTCGCGGCTGAGCGCCGGATCGATCTGGCTGTAGTTGACCTTGCGCGCGGCGACCACCGGCAGGCCGTAAACGGTCACTTTTTCGGTCGCCATCACCGCGCCCTGCGCGCGCTCCCAGTGCGGTTCACTGTACGAGCGCTTAAGCAAATGCTGCGCCACCGGCTCCACCCATTCCGGATCGATACGGGCGGCAATGCGTCCCCACAGGCGGCTGGTTTCCACCAGCTCGGCAACCATGGTCCACTTCGGCGGCTTCTTGAACAGGCCAGAACCCGGGAAGATGGCGAAACGGGCGTTGCGCGCGCCGGTATACTCCTGCTTCTCGGCGTCCTTCATCCCAATGTGGGACAGCAGGCCGGTCAGCAGCGCGATATGGATTTCGCGGTACTCCGCCGGTTCGCTGTTGACCGGAATACCCAGCTCTTTCACCACCTGGCGAAGCTGGGTATAGATATCCTGCCACTCGCGCACGCGCAGGTAGTTGAGGAAATCCACCCGGCACTGGCGGCGGAACTGGTTCGAAGAGAGCGCCTTCTGCTGCTCGCCGAGGTAGTTCCACAGGTTCACGAAGGCGAGGAAATCGGACTCTTTGTCGTGGAAGCGACGGTGCTTTTCGTCCGAGGCCTGCTGTTTGTCCATCGGACGCTCGCGCGGATCCTGAATGGAGAGCGCCGAGGTAATGATCATCGCCTCGCGCACGCAGCCGTGCTTTTGCGCTTCCAGCACCATACGCGCCAGGCGCGGGTCGACCGGGAGCTGGCTGAGCTGGCGGCCCAGCGGCGTCAGCTTATAAACCGTCGCCTGCTCGTCGGTGGTAATCGCCCCGAGCTCTTCAAGCAGACGCACGCCGTCCTGAATATTGCGTTTGTCTGGCGCTTCGACGAACGGGAACGCGGCGATATCGCCCAGCCCCAGCGCGGTCATCTGCAGGATAACGGACGCCAGGTTGGTGCGCAGAATTTCCGGGTCGGTAAACTCCGGGCGCGACAGGAAATCGTCTTCGGAGTAGAGACGAATGCAGATCCCTTCCGACACGCGGCCGCAGCGGCCTTTACGCTGGTTGGCCGATGCCTGAGAGACCGGCTCAATCGGCAGCCGCTGGACCTTGGTGCGGTAGCTGTAGCGGCTGATGCGCGCCGTACCCGGGTCGATCACGTATTTAATGCCCGGCACGGTGAGCGAGGTTTCCGCCACGTTGGTCGCCAGGACGATGCGGCGTCCGCTGTGCGGCTGGAAGACGCGGTTCTGTTCGCTGTTGGACAGGCGGGCATACAGCGGCAGGATCTCGGTGTGGCGCAGGTCGCGCTTGCTGAGCGCATCGGCGGTATCGCGGATTTCGCGTTCGCCGCTCATGAAGATCAGAATGTCGCCCGCGCTTTCGTTACCCAGCTCGTCAACGGCATCGAAGATGGCCTGCAGCTGGTCGCGCTCGGTATCATCCGCCTCTTCCACAATCGGGCGATAGCGCACTTCAACCGGATACGTCCGTCCAGACACTTCGATAATCGGCGCATTGTTGAAGTGCTTCGAGAAGCGTTCCGGGTCGATGGTCGCGGAGGTGATGATCACTTTCAGATCCGGGCGACGCGGCAGCAGCTCTTTCAGGTAGCCGAGCAGGAAGTCGATGTTCAGGCTGCGCTCGTGCGCTTCGTCAATGATGATGGTGTCGTACTGCATCAGCAGGCGATCCTGCTGAATTTCCGCCAGCAGAATACCGTCGGTCATCAGCTTGACCATGGTGTTATCGCTCACGTGGTCGCTGAAGCGCACCTTGTAGCCGATGCAGCCGCCCGGCTCCGTCTGCAGCTCTTCGGCAATACGGTTGGCGACGGTGCGCGCCGCCAGACGACGCGGCTGGGTGTGGCCAATCAGGCCTTTGATCCCGCGGCCCAGCTCCATGCAGATTTTCGGCAGCTGGGTGGTTTTCCCCGAACCGGTTTCACCCGCGACAATCACAACCTGGTGGTCGCGGACGGCCTCAAGAATGTCCTGTTTCTTCTGGCTGACGGGCAGGTTTTCCGGGTAGGTAATCGCCGGGCGCGCAGCTTCGCGCAGCACAACCTTCCCTGCTGCCTGTTCAATCTCTTTCGCCATCTCCTGGTAAATGGCCTGTTGTGCATCAGGATTTTTAACCTTCTTGACGCCGTGCAGACGGCGGGCGAAGCGCTGTTTGTCGCGCAGCGTCAGAGAATCGAGCTGTTGCAGGAGCATCGGGAAGGTGAATTTTTGTTGTTCTGTCATAGCGTTAAAGGGCAGTACACGCCCTGATAAACTCTCTTTTTAATGATTGCTATAGAGTACCACACTGACGCCTTTCGTGCCTTATTCAAAAAATTCGAACATAGGCTTCGATATATTGCGCTATCTCTGTGGCAGGATTGTGAATAGAGTGTCAACAAGCAACGGGGCAACCCCCTTCAATCAAATGCAACAACAGGAATCACCCATGAGCAAAGTATTAGTTTTGAAATCCAGCATTCTGGCAGGGTACTCTCAGTCTGGTCAGCTGTCTGATTACTTCGTTGAACAGTGGCGTGAACAGCATTCTGCGGACGAAATCACCGTGCGTGACCTGGCTGCAAACCCAATTCCTGTGCTCGATGGCGAGCTGGTTGGCGCGCTGCGCCCAAGCGATGCGCCGCTGAGCCCGCGTCAGCAGGAAGCGCTGGCCCTGTCCGACGAGCTGATTGCTGAGCTGCAGGCACATGACGTCATCGTCATCAACGCCCCAATGTACAACTTCAACATCCCAACCCAGCTGAAGAACTACTTCGACCTGGTGGCGCGCGCTGGCGTAACCTTCCGTTACACCGAGAACGGCCCTGAAGGTCTGGTGAAAGGCAAGCGTGCAATCGTACTGACCAGCCGCGGCGGTATCCATAAAGACACCCCAACCGACCTGGTTGCGCCGTACCTGAGCCTGTTCCTGGGCTTCATCGGCATCACTGACGTGAACTTCGTGTTCGCGGAAGGTATCGCTTACGGTCCGGAAGTGGCGACCAAAGCGCAGACCGACGCGAAAGCCGCCATCGACAGCCTGGTAGCCGCGTAAGACTTTACCCTCTCACCGCCTGGTGGGAGGGTTTTTCTTTTCCCCCGCATTTCGTTATCATCCGCTCCCACTCTCCAGCCGGGCGGCCTGATGTCTGCGATCATTGATTCTTTTATTGCCCCACCGTGTCACGATGACATTCAGATCCTCTGGCAGGATGAACATCTGCTGCTGATCGACAAGCCTTCCGGCCTGCTCAGCCTCTCGGGCAAAAATCCGCAAAACTTTGATTCCGTCCACTATCGTCTGGTTCAGGCGTTCCCGGGCTGCACGCTGGTGCACCGTCTGGATTTTGGCACGTCCGGGCTGATGGTGGTTGCGCGCAATAAGGCCATTAACGCAGCACTGTGCAAGCAGTTTAGCCAGCGCAGCGTGGAGAAAGTCTACAGCGCCCTGCTTTGCGGCCACGTGGAAAATGATGAAGGGGTTATTGATGCGCCGATTGCCAAAGACCCGGCGCAGTTTCCGCTGATGTCGATCTGCGCCATCACCGGTAAACCCGCCCGCTCCCGCTACCAGGTTGTGGAACGGTTTTATCAGGGGGCGGGACTGCCGTTAACGCGGGTGAAACTGATCCCGGAGACCGGGCGAACCCATCAGCTGCGCATTCACTGCCAGCAGCTGGGGCACCCGATTCTGGGTTGCGATCTGTATGGCGGTCTTGACGCGCCGGGGGCTGAGGGAACGCCCCGGCTGATGCTGCATGCAAGCGTTCTGAATTTTATTCATCCCGTGAGCGGAGAGCCGGTTAACGCCCGTCACGCCGCCCCGTTCTGAATGCGGTTTACCACATTAAATCGTCAGGGATTTTGAAGTCCGCGTACGGATCGTCTTCGTCCTGCTCTTCCTGGCTGAGCGCGCTGTTTAACACGATGCTGTCGGCATCGCGCTGGGCAATTTTATCGGCCACTACCGCCGGGATAATCGCGTATTCACAGTCGCCGCTGGCGTTGATGACCAAGCGGGCAATCGCAAGGCGGCCGTTGATCAGCTGAGCCTGGGTTTGCTTGTCCACCTCGATTTTTTTGATCAGATTACCGTCGGTGAAGTTAAAGGTGATATTGCCTTTCGCCACGGTGATGCGGTTCATCTCGATCAGCTGTTTCACCTGCGCCTTAAACTCTTTCGCCAGCACGGCCTGCTTCTGCTGCTCGCTCAGCAGCTTGTCACGCTCGATCTGGGCCTTCTTGTTCTCTTCTACCGCTTCCCGAGCCTCACGCGCCTGAACGCGTGATTTCTTTGCCGTGCGCTGCACTTTCGCCGCTTTCTTGCTGCTGACGAGGCCCGCTTTCAGCATCTGCTCTTGTAAGGTGAGTTTTGTCATGATTATTTCTAAACCGGTTGGAAATTTTGGGGATTATAGCGGGAATTGAGGAAAGAGTGCGACATTAGCAGATGAAGCGTTACACATCCTGGCTGGGCGCCATATATCGCATCCAGGATCCTGATTGATAAAGATTAGCAGTAAAATCGTGACACTACGGTTTTTGTAATGCTGGTTTTGACCACGCATCACCATACTTAATCATGCCATCCAGGTAGTGCCATTCAATACTGTTGAAGCGTAACTTCAGGGTCTCGACCATGTTATGATGATTTGAACCAGGTATATATGTGTGATTGGCATTCACTGACATGATGACAACACTCTCCATGGATATCCGATAAACTTCACGTTCAATCCCTGCATCGTTTGTCTCATAGTAGCGAATGACCGCTTTTTGCAGACGTCTCCCGTCGCAAACATACACTGCGAACAGGGGTGAAAGTTTATCCAGCTGTTTGTGTATGATAAAAGGTTCGTGTTGTCTGGTACCCCCCATTCTACCGGTATGAGGATCGACTGGCTGGCTAATGCCGTAGCTGCTGCTCATGACTTCAACCGCACCCTCTCGACCTAACGCGAGACATTCTCCTTTTAACTGCATTCCGTTTTCATCATAAAGAAACAGGTATGCGGGTAATGACATGCTACTTTCTCCCTAAGTCGAGTATATTGCCTTGGTTATCGATTATAAAAGTATAATAAAAATTCTTTTTATTTAACGTATAATGTGCCCCATAGACAGTACCTTTAGTTAAGTTCACGTTAAAACATGTGTTCGGATATGATAATGCTAAAAAGTCTCCCTTTAATAACTCAGAATAATCTTTGCCGTTTGATGCCAGTACATAACGACTAAGGATATCTTTTTTATCGACTGTAAAGCATACCAGACCATCATAAACGTAGATAGATTTTCTTTCCCCAGACGCAGCGCCTTCTTTTCCTTTACCCGGACACCCCGTCAGAAAAATGGCAGACAGCAACAGTGATATATATCTCAACCGGGAACCCCCTCTAAAATACGTTCATACTTTTTAATCAATATCGTTACTGGTTCAGCAGGATCATAGTTTCTATAATCAAAGAGATGACTATTACCCCAAAAACCATAGCTTTTTAATAACCAGTAATCACTGACAATCGAAGCTTGTTGCTCTAGTCCGTACTCCAGTAAGTTAGTCTTATCAAGACTGTACGTATAATCAGCAGCCCAGGAGAAAGCACCACGCATACGCACCCACATACCACGTTGATGCTGCCAGACATGCATCATTTCATGCATAAAAAGATGTTGAGCATCAGTCACAGGATGGCTAACAGGCATAGAAAAGTCATGTTCATATTTTTCAGACCTGAACCACATTTCTCCATCAGGACTCATTGCCTGGCCAGGGTTTTGAAGATTAAAAGGCAGATAACTTTCAAGGTGAATCCATACTTTATGATAGTAAATACTATACCCAAAGAGCGAACTCGCTAAATTTATTTCTCCAAGCCTGAGGCGTCGAAGTCCCCCTTCGCGAATCACTGGCCAACTGATGGAGTTTGGATAGTACACAATGGTATCCTCAGAATTTTACTCGTCGGGTAAATGCTACACGCTCAAATAATTATGAGATAGCAAGAAATCATGTTTAAGATCGCAAAATAAATAAAACCACAAACAACTCAACATTGCTGACAATACATATAAAATTCATACCAAAAATATTTCCATAAAATTAAATAAGCAACATCAATTAATCGTAACTGCGGGGTTAATAGATTGCTTTCTTTCAGATGCATAATTACGGTGTAATACACCATATTTTCCGTATTAGCCTTTACAGCAATGCGTAAAACTTTTTAAACAGTCGCCACCCGCGCTACTCTTCTTTTCGTATCTAAACATGAAAATGCCTCATGTTGCATTGAAATTAAGTCACTTCCCCTGCGCCACGGGCTCAGGCATAAATTATGCATTGGTAACTTCTTAGCAACATGAACTTAGGATGCATAACCACAATGAGCAAAGCTTTCACATATACCCTTAAGCGCAGTTGCTTCGATGAGAATTACAACCCGTCAGAAAATACGCGTACGACCACCAACTTCGCCAACCTGGCGCGCGGGGAAAAGCGTCAGGAGAACCTGCGCAATACGCTGGTGATGATCAACAACCGCTTTAACGCCTTAGCGCGCTGGGATAACCCAAACGCCGATCGCTATGCGGTTGAGCTTGAAATCATCTCTGTCGATTTGAATATTGGCGCGGAAAAGCCGTTCCCGGCCATTGAGATACTGCAAACCACCATTGTCGACAACAAAAACAACCAGCGTATCCCTGGCATCGTCGGGAATAACTTCTCGTCTTACGTGCGGGATTATGATTTCAGCGTGCTGCTGCTGGATCACAACAAGAACCAGCAGCACTTCAGCATTCCGGAAAAATTTGGCGAACTGCACGGCAATATCTTCCGCCATTTTGTGAATTCACCTGAATACAAAGAGAACTTCACAAAAGGACCGGTGATTTGCCTGAGCGTCTCCAGCAAAGATACCTATCGCCGCACCGGTAACCAGCACCCCGTGCTGGGCGTTGAGTACCAGCCGGATGGCGAATCGCTTACGGAGCAGTACTTCGCGAAGATGGGCCTGAGCGTGCGCTACTTCATGCCGGAACACAGCGTGGCGCCGTTCGCGTTCTTCTTTACCGGGGATTTGCTGAGTGATTACACCGACCTCGAACTGATCGCCACCATCAGCACGATGGAGACGTTCCAGAAAATCTATCGCCCGGAAATTTATAACGCCAACTCGGCGGCGGGGCTGTGCTACCGACCGGATCTGAACCAGCAGGATCACTCCTTAACCAAAATTGTGTATGACCGGGAAGAGCGAAGCCGCCTGGCGATTGAACAGGGTCGGTTTACCGAAGAGTACTTTATTAAGCCTTACAAACACATTCTTGAGCAGTGGTCTGATAACTACACGCTTTAATACATTAAAAAAGGTCTTTTATTATGAAAACATTGCTCCCGACTTCAACGGCTGGCAGCCTGCCAAAGCCGACCTGGCTTGCGCAACCTGAGACGCTCTGGTCACCGTGGAAGTTACAGGGTCAGGAACTGCTGGCAGGCAAGCAGGATGCGCTGCGCCTGTCTCTGGATGAGCAGATCCGCGCGGGAATCGATATCGTCAGCGACGGGGAACAGACCCGCCAGCACTTCGTCACCACCTTTATTGAACACCTGAGCGGCGTCGATTTTGAGAACCGCCAGACGGTGCGCATTCGTAACCGCTATGACGCGAGCGTGCCGACCGTGGTTTCCGCGGTTGCGCGCCAGAAACCGGTCTTCGTCGACGATGCAAAATACCTGCGCCAGCTCACGGACAAGCCGATCAAATGGGCCCTGCCGGGGCCGATGACCATGATCGACACCCTGTATGACGCGCACTATAAAAGCCGCGAAAAGCTGGCCTGGGAATTTGCCAAAATCCTTAACCAGGAAGCGCGAGAGCTAGAGGCCGCAGGCGTGGACATTATCCAGTTCGATGAACCGGCGTTTAACGTCTTTTTTGATGAGGTCAACGACTGGGGCATCGCCGCGCTGGAGCGCGCCATTGAAGGGCTGAAGTGCGAAACCGCGGTCCACATCTGCTACGGCTACGGCATCAAGGCCAATACCGACTGGAAAAAGACGCTCGGCTCGGAGTGGCGCCAGTACGAAGAGGCCTTCCCGAAGCTGCAGACCTCTAACATCGACATCATCTCCCTGGAATGCCACAACTCCCGCGTGCCGATGGATCTGCTGGAGCTGATCCGCGGTAAAAAAGTGATGGTTGGGGCGATCGATGTGGCAACCAACACGGTTGAAACGCCGGAGGAAGTGGCCGATACGCTGCGAAAAGCGCTGCAGTTTGTCGACGCCGACAAGCTGTACCCGTCAACCAACTGCGGCATGGCGCCCCTCTCCCGTCAGGTTGCCAACGGCAAGCTTAGAGCACTCAGCGCTGGCGCAGAAATTATCCGCCGGGAGCTTGGCGCGTAATTCCCTTACGCTGCCAGTACGGCGGCGTACCAAAGCGCTCGACGTAATAATCAATCACCGCCCTGACGTTCAGGGGCGGATGTCGGGCATCAGGGTAGATCGCCGCGATAGCCTGTTGTTCCGTAGTGATGGCGCACTCCAGCGCGGGCAGGAGCGGAATCAGCTCACCGCGCTGGAGCGGCTCGCTCACCAGCCAGTCCGGAAACAGCACAATCCCCATCCCTCCCCGCGCCGCAGCCAGCAACGCTTCCGCATTATTCGAGGTCATCAATGGCGTCACGGGATAGTGTGTCCACGCCTCGCCCGCCCTGCGCAACAGCCAGCGGTTAGGCCCTGACGATCCGCGATACACCAGGCAATGATGGCGGTTCAGATCGTCCGGCACTTCTGGCGCACCGTGTTTACGCACGTAGTCTGGCGACGCGGCCAGATGGTACACCTGCTGCCCAAACACCCGCGCGCGAAACGACGAGTCCGTCAGCACGCCAATGCGGAAGATAAGGTCTGCCGCATCCCGGTGGGGGTCGATAAAATCATCGGTCAGCGTCAGCTCTACGCTCAGGCGAGGATAGCGTGCCGACAGGCCGGGAAGTCCTGGGGCTATGTGCTTCTGGCCGAAAAACACCGGTCCGTTAATGCGGATCGCACCGGACGGCTCCACCGCACGCGCGTCCAGCTCCCGGCGCGCCTCTTCAAGATTCTCCGCCATCGACCGGGCGTAGCGAATAAACAGATGACCGCTTTCCGTGGGAATGACGGCCCGCGTATTGCGATAGAAAAGCTGCTGCCCGAGCGCATCCTCGAGCTGGTGGATCACGCGCGATATCTGCGAGGCCGATATCCCCTGCCGCCGCGCCACGACGGAGAAGTTCTGCGCTTCATACACGTCGATAAAGATCAGCAGCGCGCGGATGTTGATGTTGCTGGCGTCAACCATTAATGCATATCCTGCAAAGGTGTTTGCAGCATTATGGCATTTTTCTCATTGCACAACCCACGTAATCTTCTTCGCCTGAAAACGGAGGAAGAAGAATGCAGTTGGTTTTGATTTTACTGGTGATCGCTGGCGGGATGGGCCTCTCCGTCGAGGCGGGACTGCTGGGCCCCCTGGGGGGGAAAGTCGGGGATTTATGGGCGACGTTCAGCATTTTTGGCGTCGGCGCCGCGCTGACGTTTTTGCTGATGCTGTTTTTCAGCCCGCGCAACAGCCCGTCGTTTTTCGCACAGCCCGGCTGGCAGCTCCTCGGCGGGGTGCTGGGTCCGATCTACGTCGTCATACTGACGCTCGCCACGCCGACTATCGGCATCGCGCTGACGATGATTGGCATTCTGGCAGGTCAGGTTTTTAAAAGCCTGATCATTGACCACTTTGGCCTGCTGGGTACGCCGCACAGGAAGATAAACGCAAGACGCATCGTGGCGCTGGTTTTTATTATTGCCGCACTGGTACTGGTCGCAAAGGGGTAAACACATGACACTGATGATGATAATTCTGGCCATCTGCGGCGGCGCGACGCTGAGCATACAGGCCGCAATTAATGGGCAGCTCGGCAGCAGCGTGGGCGTTTTCAAGAGCGCGTTTCTAACGTTTTCCGTCGGCGCGCTGGTGACCGCCCTGCTCATTTTCTTCTTTGAGCCTAAGCAGGCGGTCACGCTGCTGGACGTGCCGAAATGGCAGCTCCTCGGGGCGATGTTTGGCGTGCCCTATATCGTGATAATGGTGCTCGCCGTACAGCGGATCGGCACCGCCGTCGCCACGGTGGCGGTGATATTCGGCCAGCTCGCCATGAGTATGCTGATTGATAACTTTGGCTGGCTGGGCAATCCCGCCATTTCGTTTTCACCGAGCCGTCTGAGCGCGGTGGTATGCCTGGGGATTGCCCTGTACTTCATCTACTCCAGCAGCAAAACCGGCAGCGTCAGCAACTAAGCTGAGGTCTTACGGGTAAAGAACAGCGTCACCGTGGCGACGGTGACGCCCAGTTTCTTCATCTCGGTTTTATTAAACAGATGGTTCTCATCCTGCAGGTACATCCAGTCGTCAAAGTTCAGTAGCCAGGTGCTGCCGTTGGCCTTCACGTTCATGCTGTAATGCCAGTTGAACGCGTTGCCGGCGACCTGCCCCGTTGCTACCCCTTCAATATCCCCCGCCGTGCCTTCGTAGCGATCGCTCCCCACGCGGCGGATATGCCAGACCCGCTGCTGCTTCTCGCCGTCGTCGTAAACGAAGTGCTCGTTCAGCGTCAGCGTATCGCCGATAACGTCCCCGGCAATCTCAACGTGAAAGCGGCGGATCTGCTTGCCGCTGCGATCCTGTACCATCCCCCACGCTTCGGTTTTGCCCTGGAAGTAATGGAAGATATCCAGCCGCGGCTGCTGCTGGCGATACTCGGTCACCTCCGTGCTACAGCCTGCCAGCAGCATCGTCAATGCCAGCGCCATCATCAGGATACGTTTCATTTTTGGCCTCCGATTAACTGCTGACGCAGCTCAGGGTATTGCGTGCGAGGATCGAGCCAGATGGCCAGGAAGCGGGTGCTGAACGCTTCTGACTGACGCGGTCCGAGTGGAATAAAGGCTTTTTGCGCCGCTGACGCGCGATACCAGAACTGCCCCTGCCCGTCGTCGAGCACAAACGCCAGCTGTGTGCCCGGCCGGACATCCGGCCACAGAGAGCGGAGCATCTGTAACCAGGCTTCGCTTCGGGGTTCCCGTTGCAGGATCCCCTGCGCCTGCCACTGGTCGCGTGTCGCCTCGACCAGCTCATCGCGATCGATATCGCGCGCATAGGTAATAATCAGCGCCTGATCCTGGTTCTCCCGACCGTAACGCCCGTCCGGCGTACGCAGCTGGGAGGTATAGACGGTGAATGGCCCCCAGGTGAGCGTGGCGTCACCCACCTTCCGCCAGGCCAGCCAGTCGGTGGCCTGGGCAACAGGAACAACCAGCGCCAGACAAAGCAACAAAACCGCAGCTCTCATTTTTGTCTCCCCATCAGCAGGTGGAAAAACAGCATCAACACCAGCCAGCCCGGCGCCATCCAGCTGACGACGATAAAGGTCGGCTCCAGAAACGTGATGGCACCCAGCCGCTCGCCAATCAGGTACGCCACCGGCCCTCCCACGGCGGCCAGCAGGGTGAGCAGCCAGCCGGGCAACGTGGTGGTGCGCGTAAGCTGCGTCCAGACGGTGGCGAACATCAGCCATAATGCCACCATCCATAGCGGCATCAGGGCATCACCCGTGAAGGCGATCAGCCCCGTCAGCGCCCAGAGCGTATCCAGCAAACTGCCCGCCGCGGCCAGCCCAATGGCGTAAAAACGGTATACAGACGGCAAGAGCAGGCACGCCAGGATCGCCAGCGCGAGCCAGATAATCAGGCCCTGTTCGCGAAAGAGCACCACCAGCGCCCAGTAGAGATCGAACGCGACGGCCAGCAGGAAGACCTGAAGATATCGTCTCATACGCGCTCTGCGGTCAGCTGCACCACGCTAATGGTGCGGGCGTTAAACCCGGCTTCACAGTAGCCAAAGTAATAAAGCCACATGCGGCGGAACCGGTCATCAAAGCCGAGCTTTTCAATCTCCTGCCAGGCGTGGACAAAGCGCTGCCGCCAGTGCGCCAGCGTGCGGGCGTAGTCCGGCCCCATGTCGAAGAGATTGCGCACCACGAAATCGGTGTGGCGCGTCATCAGCTCGTTCATCGCGGTGATGCTCGGCAGGAAGCCGCCCGGGAAAATGTAGCGCTGAATAAAATCGACGCTTTTGCTGTAGTCGCGATAGCGCTGGTCCTGAATGGTGATGGCCTGAATCGCCATTCGTCCACCCGGGCGCAGCCGCGCCTGACAGGTCCGGAAGAATGTAGGCAGATAGCGTTGCCCGACGGCTTCAATCATCTCTATTGAGACCAGCTTGTCGTACTGCCCGGTGAGGTCGCGATAGTCGCAGAGCAGCACCTCAACACGATCCTGCAACCCGGCGCGGGCGATCCGCTCGGTTGCCCAGACGTATTGCTCCTGCGACAGCGTGGTGGTAGTCACCCGACAGCCATAATGACGGGCCGCGTATTCCGCCATCGCCCCCCAGCCGGTGCCGATTTCCAGCAGGTGGTCGGCCTCGCTAAGCGCCAGCTGGTCGCACAGGCGCGCCATTTTGGCCTGCTGGGCCGTCGTGAGATCCTGCTCGTCTGCGGTAAAGAGCGCGCTGGAGTAAAGCAGTTCCCTGTCCAGAAAATGAGCATAGAAGGTGTTGCCCAGGTCGTAATGGGCGGCAATATTTTCACGCGCCTGCGCGCGGGAGTTACGCCGCGTCCAGTGGCGCAAACGCTCCAGCGGTCGGCCAAGCAGCCGGAACCCTTTCTCAAGACGGCCAAGCACCTCGCCGTTGAGGGCCAGGATTTGCAGAAGCGGCGTGAGCTGCGCGGTTTCCCATTCGCCGTCCATCCAGGCTTCAGCGGCGGCAAGGCTCCCGCCCGTTAAGACGCGCCAGTAGACGGCGGGCGTGAGGATCTGCACGTCGGCGTGCAGCGCGGAGGATGTCTCGCCAAAATGGAAGGTCTGCGCCCCTTCACGCAGGGTGAGCGAACCACCGCGGATGCCGCTTAACAGACGAAACAGCAGCCATCGCGCGAGGCGGACGTTGCGCGGGATATCGGGTTCTAACGCAAAGACGGGATCGGTCATGAGCGTTCACTCCTGCTGACGGGATGGTTATACAGCGGCACGCGCTTGAGCCACAGCCTCAGCGCCTGCCAGTAAATGGCGAAAACGGTTTTCAGGGTCATAAGCGGGATGCGCAGCAGCAGCGCGCGCAGTGCCGGACGGGTCAGCGGCTCCCGGCGCAGGGCGAGCGTGGCGTCGAACACCTTCGCTTCCTGATGATTTTCAATGTGCATATGCAGCGTGTTATCCGGATCGTTGAAGCGCCAGTGGTAGATCATGTCCATCGGGTTGAAGGGGGAAACGTGAAACGCTTTTTCCGTGGGCTGGGCATGTTGCCCGTCGACCGCGTAATAATGACGCTCGTTCCACGGCGTGTTGCGAACCTCCGCCAGTACCCAGCGCAGAGTCCCCTTCCCGTCATAGCAGTAGTAAAAGTTGACCGGGTTAAAATGAAACCCGAAATACCGCAACTGCGTCAGAAGCATGACCCGCCCGTCCGGCCGTTCCCCGGTCAGGCTCTCCAGCCTGCTGAGCACGTTCTCTTTGAGCGGCGTGCCGAGCGGATAATCCGCGTCATGGAACGCGGCGGCGGCAAAGCGATTGCGGCGCACGCCGACGGACGCCAGCAGCGGCAGCTCATCAAGATCCAGCCAGGCCATAAAGACGCTGTAGCGAAATTCATGGGTTTTCGGCTGAAGGCGGCGGTGGCGCAATACGCCATGATAGAGGCAGCTGTTCATCTCAGTTCCCCTCTCCGGCCGCTATCGCGTTGACCACGTCCAGCGCGCTGCGCACGCCGTCTTCATGAAAACCGTTGTACCAATAGGCTCCGCAGAACCAGCTCCGCTGGTGACCGTTGATCTCGCCGCGCCGCGCCTGCGCCCGCCAGCTTTGCGGGTTAAACAGCGGATGCTCATAAACGAAGCGTTGCAGAACGAAGCGCTCATCCACCGCCGCGTCCGGGTTCAGTGTGACGCAGAATAGCGGGCTGCCCGCAGGCAGCCCCTGCAGAATGTTCATGTTGTAGGTCACACAGGCGCTGGCCTGCTCCTGCGCGCTCAGCCGGTAATTCCAGCTCGCCCAGGCGCGCGGCCGCACCGGCAGCCAGCGCGGGTCGCTGTGCAACACCACCTCGTTGCGCTGCCAGCCGATATCGCCCAGCACCTCGCGCTCTGCGGAGGTCGGGTCGTCAAGCATCGCCAGAGCACTGCCGGAGTGGCAGGCAAATATCACCTGGTCGAAGGTATGGCTGCCGTTTTCAAGCTGGAGCGTGACCCCGTCCTCGTGGCGGCTCACCCGCTGAACCGGTGAATTGAGATGCAGCGTCAGCCGATCGCCCAGTTTGTCCAGCATCGCGCGGATATACTCTCGCGAGCCGCCCGGCACCACGTACCACTGCGGGCGATGGGTGATATCCAGCAAACCGTGGTTTTGGAAGAAACGTAAAAAAAGCGGCAGCGGGAAACGCTTCATCTCCTGCAGCGAGGATGACCAGATGGCGGCCCCCATCGGCAGAATATAGTGGCGCGCAAAAAACGGCGTAAAGCCGTGCTGGTCCAGAAACGTCTGCAGCGTGGCGTTCGGGTCCACTTCCCCGTCCAGCGCCTGTTTTGCCAGACGATTGAAGCGGACGATTTCACCGAGCAGCCGCCAGAATGTCGGATTGACGAGATTTCGGCGCTGGGCAAACAGCGACGTCAGGGTGTGGCCGTTGTATTCCAGCCCCGTCTCAGGGTTGTGTACTGAAAAGCTCATCTGGGTTTTTTGCCCGCTGATACCCAGCTCGCTGAGCAGGCCCATAAAGCGCGGATAGGTGCGGTCGTTGTAGACGATAAACCCGGTATCGATCGCGTATGTGCCTTGTGGCGTCGTCACGTCAACCGTTGCGGTATGGCCGCCCGGTGTGGATCCCGCTTCAAACAGGGTCACCTGATGGTGCCCGGCCAGTCGCCAGGCGCACGTCAGCCCGGCAATGCCGCTGCCGATAATTGCAATGTTCATGAACGCACCATCCTGCGCAGCAGCGTGCGCTGAAGAAAAGCAGGCAGCCCTGAGAGCAGCCGCAAAATGAAGCCAAATCCGGCAGGAAACGCGATGTGCATTTTCCCGGCCGCCAGCCCGATACGGATCGCCTTCACCGCCTCATCGACGGTCACCCGACCCGGCATGGCAAAATCGTTTTTTCGCGTCAGGGGCGTATCGACGAAGCCCGGAGAGACAACCGTGACGGTAATCCCTTTTGGCTCCCAGTCCAGGCGCAGGCTTTCGGCAAACCAGCTCAGCGCCGCTTTGGACGCACCGTAGGCCTCTGCGCGAGGGAAAGTCAGCCAGTGGGCCATCGAGCTCACCAGCACCACGCGGTTGCCGCGAACCAGCTGCGGCTGCAGCGCCTCAAGGCAGTTCACCGGCCCGAGGAAATTGGTGTTCATGACCCGCTCCACCAGCGCTGCATCCACCACGCCACCGTCGAGGTATTCGCAGGTACCGGCGCAGAGAATAATCAAATCGGCGTAGCTGCCGGTCAGCGCCTGTCGGCAGGCCTCCCGGTCCGTCATATCGAACAGGCGAACGGTGAGATTGGGGCAGGTCTGATGCAGCGCTTCCAGACGCGCCGGATCGCGCCCGCAGGCAATCACATGATAGCCGTCAGCGGAGAAGGATTTCGCCAGCCCGGCGCCAATGCCCGAACTTGCACCGGTAATCAGTACCGTCTTCATGATTTGACCCTCCGCTTCACGCCGCGTACCGCCCAGCCCAGCAGAGGAAGATGTTCGTAGATCATCTCTCCCGCATCGTAGTAGTCGCGCTGGTGGGTGATGAGATCGTTTTCCGTCTCCACCACCGAGCACCCCGGCAGATCGAGCGGTTCGCCTCCGGCAATGCGCGGATGCGACCAGTGCATCACCCAGGTGACAACAAACCGGTTCCCGCTGCAGAGCGGCGGGTCGATAGAAAAACGGCAGTTCTCGACGTTGGCCAGCAGATGGGTGAAATAGCGCTGAAGCGCAAAGATACCGTCGTGCTCGCCGAACGGATCGACAAGCGTGGCATTTGAATGGTAAAGCCCGACCAGCGCGGACGGCGGCTGGCTATCCAGTGCGGCGTAGTACTCGACAAACCGACTCACGACAGAGGGCAAAGTGCTCATGGGTCACATCCTGGCTGTAAACAACGTGGCGTAATCGCATACTTAAAACTTACACAATTAACGTTACTTGTCCAAGTTTGTGCAAATTTATTTTTTATTACCCATAAATATCAACAACTTGATAACTCAATCATTTGACGGTTTTGTAGGCCGGGTAAGGCGTAGCCGCCACCCGGCTTTCACTTTCAGGTTATCCTTAAGGCAAATTCAGCGGTCATCTTCCAGGCTTATCCTTTTTATTCATAAGGATGCCTGACATGAAACGTTTCTTTCTCTCCCTCTTCTCAAGCCCGGAATCCTTACTGCAGGTGATGAGTCAGCAGGAAATTATTGAAGCCGTGGAAGATGGCGACCGCATCATTATCGACCAGGACGGGAACGCCTCGGTGAACTACAAGAGCAACGAGGTGCGGCAGGACTTTCTGCGTCACGTTAACGCGCTGAAGAGGGCCTGATATGGGAACGGCGATATTTATGGTGCTGATGGTCTGCGGGTACTGGTACACCAGCCGCGACCTGTCGACCCGCTTTAAAATCAAGCGTTCCTTTGGCTGGGACGTCTATTTTCTCGTTGCGCTTTACGGCTGTATTTTTGTTCTGCAGGGGGTGATTGCTACGGGGCTGCTCTGGCTGCTGCTGCTCACCCTTTCCGCCGCCAACAACGCCTTCCACTTTGCCTCACCAAAATACACCGACTGGCAAATCGACTTTATGAACTGGAGTTTTTTAGGCATTCAGGCGCCGGTGGTGGTGATGCTGGCGTTTGCCATTCTGTTTTGCCTCTACCGCTCTAACTGGGCAGGCAGCGCCAGGCTGGATGGCGAGAGTCGGAAAAAGCTCTACAAACGGCTTGCGCAGGCGAGCGGGATTGAACAACTGCTCTATCAGTGTATGGAGCAAGGCGAGCTGGCGCAGGTCACGCTCCGCTCGAGGCGGATTTACGTCGGTATGATCCACACCGCGACGCTGGAATATGAAAAAACGGCCAATATCGTGCTGATCCCAATGTTGAGCGGGTACCGGGATGCGAAGACGATGAACCTGCGCATCGAGAATAATTACAGCCGGTGGTACGCCGAGCATGACATTACGCTCGACTCTGAACCCCGCAGCGCCATGTCATTCCGCAAGGTGATTTTACTCAATCAGATTGAGAGCATCTCGCTGTTCGATCCTGCCAGCGCCAGCGCGCTGTCGCTGGCACAGCGGGACGAGAGCCCTGGCCCTAAAGAGACATCCCCATAATTTTGAGTATGCTCTGCTGTGAGGCAGTTTCGAAAAGGACGTTCTTGATGCAGAGCATGCCCTGCTTCTGGTAGAACCGGTACGCTCCCACGTTCTGCTCAAGCACTTCCAGCCAGAGAGAGTCCTTTCCCCTGCTTCGGGCCATGTCGATAATTTTATTGAACATGTCCTGACCATAGTGCTTGCCGGTCTCGGCAGGATCGAGGTAGAGCTTGTTGAGGAGAACGCCCCTCTTGTCCGTTTCAGGAAGCATGGCGCCCAGGTCACTTTCATGAATCCCACAGGCCGATCGGTTTCTGCCACAAACCAGGAAACATGGCTCTCGGTCAGGCTCTGCTCAATGACGGAAGGGGCATACTCGGCGTCCAGAAAAGCCGTCATCTCGGCGTCTGATACCCAGAGATGCTGAAAATGCGCGGGATAGATACGATATCCCAACTCGCTTAATAGCGTTGAATCGGCCCCGGTGGCCTGTCGAATTCGAAGCGTCATGGAAGGTATCCCGCGTAATCACCCGCGTTGGGCATGTTGATAGAGATCCCAGCGGTTGCCGTACATATCTTCAAACACCACCACCGTACCGTACTCTTCCTCACGAGGTTCTTCACAAAAATGAACGCCTTTTGCTTTCATGGCATGGTAATCGCGCCAAAAATCATCCGTCTGAAGGAACAGGAAAACTCTGCCGCCGCATTGATTACCGATAAAACCTTCCTGCCTCTCGTTAGACGCACGAGCCAGCAAAATGTTGCAGTCGCTTTCCGGATTGGGCGAGACGACCACCCAGCGTTTACCCGGTTGCGGCGTATCCTCTACGAGGGTAAACCCCAGCTTGTCTGTGTAGTACTCAATGGCGCGATCGTAGTCATCAACCACAATAGCCACGCAGCCGAGGCATCGTTTCTGTGTTCTCATTTTTTCGTTTCCTTTGCCCTAATTGACTCATTATGAACGCTTTTCCACTGAATATGCACACATAAAAACAGCGATCGCATGCGCGACCCGACGAGCAATTCCTTCATCAGATAAGCTTTTTCTGGTGTCAGGCTGTATCTCAAGGCTTGTCATCTCTTCCGTCGTGACATCACGGCCTTTCTCAAGAAACAGGCTGCATCAATTGCCATCGGGTAACCCTGCCAGCGCCCTCTTCAACGACGCGATGACCTCATCCGTCTCCATGCCCATCTGCGCTTGAATAATGGCGCCGTCAATGAGCAGCATGATTTCATTGACGACGCGCTCATCCGCAATCTTCGTCAGCGACGCAATAATCTTCTTTGTTTCGATTTTATGATCGCGGCATATCGCTTTTATTTCGCTTTCAATATCTTCGGATTTGGCTTCGGCGCTGGCATTTATAAACGCACAGCCGTGGAAATCAGGCGAAATAAACCATTCATAAAGGGTAGCCGATAGAGCGTCCGCAGGCGTCTGGCCTTCAACGAGATGTCGACGAAGCGTGGCCTCAAACCAGTTAATCCATATTTCATGTCGATAGTGTAAATAGGCGAGAATAAGCAAGCTCTTACTCGGAAAATGGCGATAAAACGTCACCTTCGTCACTTTCGCCTCTTTAATCAGCGTATCCACCCCCGTCGCCCTGAAGCCCGTGGAATAAAACAGATCGTGCGCCGTGAGTAATATTTTATCCCGGACGCTAATTTTTGTTTCGTTGCATGCGTGTTCGGTTTTCATTTTTTCGACAGCCTCAAAAAGGGTGTTGACAGCGTTATTTTTCAGGCATAGATCACCCCAAGCAGACAGACTTGTCTACACAAAATCACACTGAGGTAACCGCCATGAACACACGTCCTCCTTTACCGCCCTTCACCCGTGAAAGCGCCATCGAAAAAGTCAGGCTGGCAGAAGATGGCTGGAACAGCCGCGACCCGGCGAAAGTCGCGCTGGCCTATACGCTGGATACCCAATGGCGCAACCGTGCAGAGTTCGCCACCAACCGTGAAGAGGCCCGGGCGTTTCTCGAAAGGAAATGGAAAAAAGAGCTGGATTATCGTCTGATTAAAGAGCTGTGGGCCTTTACGGATAACCGCATCGCGGTCCGCTATGCCTATGAATGGCATGATGATTCAGGCAACTGGTTCCGTTCGTACGGCAACGAGAACTGGGAATTCGACCCAGACGGCTTGATGAAGCGTCGTTTTGCCTGCGTAAACGATATGCCGATAAAAGAGTCCGAGCGACTGTTCCACTGGCCGCTGGGCAGACGCCCGGACGATCACCCGTCGCTGAGCGATCTGGGCTTATAAGATTTCTACATCACTCCGGGGCGCCCCGGAGTGATGCGTTTAGAGTGCGCCCAGCTGTTTCATCAGCGTCATGTTGTCCTCAATATGCCAGTTCGCTGCAATTTTACCGTCACGGATTTCATAGATATCCGTGGCGATAAAATCTATTTTCTGCCCCTTTCCTTTCAGCCTGCCAAATGTCCCGGTGAATGTGCCGTAAAAATGTAAATGTGAGACCACGCGGTCGCCTGAAATAATCATCTGCTCAACGTCGCAGCGCAAATCGGGCACGGCCGTGCGAAACGACCGCGAGGCTAAAATAGCGCCTTCCGGCCCCTGCTTACGGCCTTCCGGCGGTGTTTTATCAACAAAGTTTGCCGCCAGGGCATCACGCGCCAGAGTTTCATTACCGGTGTTCCAGAACGTGGCATATTCTCTGGCAACGGCTTCATTCGTCTTTAATTGCACCTGGGGCAGGCTCTTGTCCACAATCAGCTGTTTCGGCTGTACTCTTTCCCCCTGCGCGGAAATAGCATTGCCCGACAGACCAGCAAAAATAAGCGCCGCGATAGCGGGACGAAAGCACGTCGTATATTTCATGATGTCTCTCTACAGAGTGTTACGTTACCCGCAGACGATGCCCTGCGGATCACATTAATGAGGGGTCAGTTAATTAACGCCCCGCCCTCAATATCAATGACCGACCCCGTGACAAACGGATTGTCCATGGCGAAAAGATACCCTTGTGCGATGTCCTGCGCCCTTCCCCAGGTTTTGGCTGGCAGGGTTTCCGCCGCGCCTGCGAGCATTTTTTCCCGCGCGGCGGCGTCCATCCCCGCATACGCTTCCGTGTCGGTCAGCCCCGGACTCACGACGTTGACGCGCAGCGGGGAAAGCTCTTTCGCCAGCACCTTTGTCGCGGCCTCAATGGCGGCATTCATCGTTGTTTTTACGATGGCGCCCGCCACGGTGCGGCGCGCCACAAACCCGCTGGTGAAGGTCAGCGTACCGCGGGGAGCGATGTTCCCGCTGAGATAGCGGGCGACATTCAGGCTTCCCCAGAATTTTGTATCAAAGGCCTGTCTTGCCGCACGGAGATCCAGTCCGGAAAGCAGCCCGCCCGGCGCCTGTGAGCCCGCCGTGACGACAATATTATTGACCTCGCCCAGCGTTTCACTGAGCGCAACAAGCTCTTCCTCACGGCTGATATCGAGCACGAGAGTGCTAACAGACGCGGCATGAGCGCCCAGTCGTTGCCGTGCCGCGTCCAGTTTCGCGCTATCGCGTCCCGCAAGCATAATCTCCTCGCCGCGCCCGGCAAGCAGGGTGCCCACGGCGAAACCAATGCCGGAAGCGCCGCCGATAATTAAGGTTTTACGGGTCATAACGTTTCCTCCTGCTGGGTGTACGTTGAGTAATCGGTATAGCCCGTGGCGGTGCCGCCAAACAGCGTGGCGGGGTCGCGCACCTGGGCCAGCGGCAAGCGGTGCGCCAGCCGGTGAGGCAAATCCGGGTTGGCAATAAACGGTCGTCCGAAGGCAATCAAATCGGCATAGCCCGCCGCCAGAATTTCTTCGGCTTTGGCAAGGTCATAGTTACCCGCGACGATCAGGGTGCCGCTGAAGGTCTCGCGAAGCGATTGACGGAAATGCGCAGGAATCTGCGGCGCGTCGTCCCAGTCGGCTTCCGCCAGGTGGATAAACGCAATCCCCTTTTGTTCGCACCAGGCCGCAAGCGCGAGTATGGCTTCAGAGACCTGCGGGTCGTTCATCCCGCGCTGGGTAATAAACGGCGAAAGACGAATGCCCGTACGTTCGTGACCAATCGCCTCGGCAATCGCGCTTAACACGTCCTGGGCGAAGCGGATCCGGTTAGCCACCGTACCGCCGTACTCGTCCGTGCGTTTGTTGGAGGTTTGGCGCAGGAACTGGTCGATCAGATAGCCGTTTCCGCCGTGGACCTCCACGCCATCAAACCCGGCCTGAACGGCATTCAAAGCGGCCTGGCGATAGTCCGCGACGATGTTCTGAATGTCCTTGCGTGAGAGCGTTCTCGGCTGCGGGCAGTCAACCATCTGGCCTTCTCCACGCTCATTCACCACCCACACCTGCGCGTCCGGGGCCAGCGCTGACGGGGCGACGGGCTGACCGTCATGGTGAAAACTGGCGTGAGACATTCGCCCAACGTGCCAGAGCTGAGAAAAAATGACCCCGCCCGCCTGATGTACGGCCCCCGTCGTGAGCTGCCATCCTGAAACCTGCTCCGGCGAATGGATGCCGGGCGTCCAGGAGTATCCCTGACCCTGAGGCGAGATTTGCGTGGCTTCGGTGATGATTAACCCCGCGCTGGCCCGCTGCCGGTAATACTCCGCCATCAGCGCGGAGGGAATGTTGCCCGGCTGAAGGGAGCGCGCGCGGGTCATCGGCGCCATGACGATACGATTTTTCAGGTCCAGCGAACCCAGCCTGTAGCGTTCAAAGAGTGAAGCAGGTTTCATGTTTTCATCCCTTATGGTTTGGATGAAATCACTTTACAGTCGGCATCTGATTTTGATAATTACGCTAAAAACAGATGCACTTTTCGGAAAAGATGAATAATGGGTAAACTCGAAGACATGGCCTTACTGGTGGAAGTCGCCAGGGCCGGAAGTCTTTCCGCCGCCGGACGACGCCTGTCGCTTTCTCCTGCCACGATGACCGCCAGGCTGAAGGCAATTGAGGAGCGTTACCAGACGCGCCTGTTTCATCGCTCAACGCGATCCCTCACCCTGACCCGCGCAGGCGAAGAGTTTTATCACGCCGCGCTGCGCGTGCTGGAAGAGGTGCATCACGCCGAGTCGCTGCTGACGCAAAAAGAGGGCGTGCTCAGCGGCAATATTCGCCTTTCCGCGCCCTCGGACTTTGGCAGACAGTATCTCAGCCCCGCCGTCATTGAATTTTCGCGTCACCATCCTGCCGTCAAATTTTACATCTCGCTAAAAGAACACGTTGAGGATCTGGTCGCTAACCGGCTGGATATGAGCGTGCGCTTCGGCAATTTGCCGGACAGCAGCCTTGTCGTCAGAAACATCCGCCCGAACCGTCGGGTGCTGGTTGCCTCCGGGGCGTATCTTAACGACCACGGTATCCCCGCCACGTTTGCCGATCTAGCCCGGCACCGGTGCCTGGCGCTGGAGTCTCAGGGCGTGGTGATGAACGAATGGCGCTTTGAACATGAGGGAGAGGAAAGCGTTGTTCGCGTCGAGCCCGCCATGGTGTGCGACGACGGGGCATTGCTTCGTCAGTGGGCCCTGGGCGGAGCGGGCATCGCCGGGAAATCGTGGTGGGACGTCAAAGACGACGTTGACGCCGGAAGACTCACGGTGCTGTTTGCCGACAGCTTCACCGGCTTTAGCCGCTACGATCGCAAAGATGTCGGGCTGCAGCTTGTTTACCCGCAGCGCAAGCTTCAGCCGCTTCAGGTTACGGCGTTCAGCCAGTTTTTTCTCGACTGGCTTAAAAAACATTAACGTAAAAAACAGTGATACACTTACTCCACCTGGCCGATTGTCCCGTCTTCACGACGTAAGACAGCACAACAGTAACCAAAGTACAAAATGGTCACTCGTTGCCAACCCTGGCCCGTCACGCTAAGCTTACATAATGACTAAAACTATGAACGCCCCATCAATACGTGGTCCACTTGACCATTCTGTGAGAGAGCAAATCGTCGAAGCGGCCTTTGAGCACTTCGGCCACTACGGCTATGAAAAAACCACCGTCGCCGAGCTGGCGAAATCTATCGGTTTTTCAAAATCCTACATTTATAAGTTCTTCGATTCCAAGCAGGCTATCGGCGAAGTGATCTGCGCTAACCGCCTGGAGCTGATCATGGCGGCCGTGCTTTCCGCCATTGAGGATGCGCCGTCAGCCAGCGAAAAACTCCGCCGTCTTTTTAAGTCGCTCACCGAGGCCGGCAGCGAGCTGTTTTTCCACGATCGCAAGCTCTACGACATCGCCGCCGTCGCGTCACGGGAGAAGTGGCCTTCGACGGAAAGGTATACCGAAAGCCTCCTGAAGCTGATTGAGACCATCATCATCGAAGGCAGACAGGATGGAGAGTTCGAAAGGAAGACGCCGCTGGACGAGGTCACCTGTGCCGTTTACATGGTGATGTGCCCTTACATTAACCCCGTTCAACTGCAGTACAACCTTGAAACTGCCCCAACGGCAGCGGTACTTCTCTCCTCACTGATTTTAAGAAGCCTGGCTCCCTGATTAGTGACCATTGACTTTACTGGTCACTAATCACAGAATGCGGAAACTGTCCTGTTACTTCAAAAGGGTTTCCCATGCTCAGGCTCACTTCAGCCCGCCTTGCCATATGTCTTCTGCCGTTTGCCCTCGCGGCATGCGGCGATATTTCCGCGAGTGACGATCCGCGCACCAGGCCACCGCTTGTCAGATCCGCCTCCGTCGAGAGGGCGAATCCAGCCGCTCGCACCTTTACGGGCGTGGTGGTGGCAAGAACGCAAAGCGACCTGGGCTTCAGGGTTCAGGGTAAAATCCTCGAACGCCTGGTGGATACCGGGCAGACCGTCAGACAGGGACAGCCTTTGCTGCGTCTCGATCCTGTTGACCTGAAATTACAGGCCCAGGCGCAGCAGCGCGCGGTGGATGCTGCCCAGGCGCGGGCGAGAAAAGCCACCAGCGATGAGGCGCGTTATCGCGGTCTGGTGGCGTCCGGCGCGGTGTCCGCCGCGGAGTACGATCAGATTAAAGCGGCGGCCGATACGGCCAGGGCGGATCTCAGCGCCGCCCGGGCGCAGGCCAACGTGGCGCAAAACGCCACGGGCTATGCCGTCCTGCTGGCGGATTCAGACGGCGTGGTGATGGAGACGCTTGCCGAACCCGGTCAGGTGGTCAGCGCCGGACAGGTGGCGATCCGCCTTGCCAGAGCGGGACAGCGCGAAGCGCTCGTGCAGCTTCCGGAGACGCTGCGCCCTGCCGTCGGCAGCGAAGCACGGGCCACGCTTTATGGCCGTGAACAACACCCGGTCACCGCCACGTTGCGCCTGCTGTCTGACTCCGCGGATGCCACAACCCGGACGTATGAAGCACGCTACGTGCTGGCAGGCCAGCTGGCGAACGCGCCGCTGGGGGCGACCGTCACGCTCAGCCTTGAAGACCCGAAAGCGGAAGGTCAGGCCATGCAGGTCCCGCTGGCCTCACTCTACGATGCGGGTAAAGGGCCCGGCGTCTGGCGCATTTCCGCCCAGCCGGCAAAGGTCACATGGACGCCGGTTACGGTGCTGAGCGTGGGCGAAGATGCGGTCCAGGTCACGGGCGGCGTGAAGCCCGGGGAGAAGATCGTTGCGTTAGGTGCCCATCTTCTGCACGAAGGTGAAGTTGTCAGGCTGGCAGAACAGCGCCATGCCGCTCCGGCGGAGAACGCGCCATGAGCCAAAGCCGCTTCAACCTGTCAGCGCTGGCCGTCCGCGAGCGTTCCGTCACGCTGTTTCTGATCGTTCTGGTGACGATTGCCGGTATTTACGCCTTTTTTGGACTGGGACGCGCGGAAGATCCGCCCTTCACCGTGAAGCAGATGACGGCGATTGCCGTCTGGCCGGGCGCAACCGCGCAGGAGATGCAGGATCAGGTGGCCGAACCGCTGGAAAAGCGCCTGCAGGAACTCAAGTGGTATGACCGTACGGAAACCTACACCCGCCCCGGCATGGCCTATATCACCTTGTCACTGCAGGACAAAACCCCGCCTTCTGAAGTGCAGGAGGAGTTCTATCAGGCGCGTAAAAAGCTTGGGGATGAATCCCAGCGTCTCCCGGCGGGCGTCATCGGCCCGATGATCAATGATGAATTCTCGGATGTCACCTTTGCCCTCTTTGCCCTGAAAGCAAAAGGCGAACCACAGCGGCAGCTGGTACGCGATGCCGAAGGCCTGCGCCAGCAGCTTCTGCACGTTCCAGGGGTCAAAAAAGTGAACATCATCGGCGAACAGGCCGAGCGGATTTATATCGCCTTCTCCCATGATCGTCTGGCCACGATGGGCCTCTCACCGCAGGATATTTTCAATGCTCTCAACGGCCAGAACGCCCTGGCCGCGGCGGGCGCCATTGAGACCCGGGGCGCGCAGATTTTTATCCGCCTGGACGGCGCGTTCGATGAACTGCAGAAAATCCGCGATACGCCTTTAGTCGCCCAGGGCAAAACGCTCACGCTGTCGGACGTGGCAACGGTTGAACGAGGCTATGAAGATCCCCCGACGATGCTGATACGCAATCAGCATGAACCCGCCCTGCTGCTGGGCGTTGTCATGCGTGAGGGCTGGAACGGCCTGGCGCTGGGTAAAGCGCTGGATGCGGAGACGGCGAAAATCAACGATAGCCTGCCGCTTGGCATGACCCTGACCAAAGTCACCGACCAGTCCGTGAATATCCGCTCCTCGGTCGATGAGTTTATGATCAAATTCTTCGTCGCCCTGCTGGTGGTCATGGTGGTCTGTTTTGTCAGCATGGGCTGGCGCGTGGGGGTGGTGGTTGCGGCGGCGGTACCGCTGACGCTGGCGGTCGTTTTCGTGGTGATGGAGGCTGCGGGAATAAACTTTGACCGCGTCACGCTGGGCTCCCTGATCCTCGCCCTCGGCCTGCTGGTTGACGATGCCATTATCGCCATCGAAATGATGGTGGTGAAGATGGAGGAAGGTTACGACAGAATCAAAGCCTCGGCCTACGCCTGGAGCCACACCGCCGCGCCGATGCTGGCCGGTACCCTGGTGACGGCGATTGGCTTTATGCCGAATGGGTTTGCCCAGTCGACCGCCGGGGAATACACCAGCAATATGTTCTGGATTGTCGGCCTCGCCCTGATTGCCTCATGGTTTGTTGCGGTGGGGTTCACGCCGTATCTGGGGGTGAAGATCCTGCCCGCGATCCCCAAAGTGGAAGGCGGCCATGCCGCCATCTATAACACGCCTCGCTATAACCGCTTTCGCCAGCTGCTTGGCCGCGTTATCGCCAGAAAATGGCGCGTGGCCGGCTCCGTGGTCGCCATTTTCATTCTGGCCGTGCTCGGCATGGGGCTGGTAAAAAAACAGTTCTTCCCGACCTCCGATCGCCCGGAAGTGCTTGTTGAAGTGCAGATGCCCTATGGCACCTCGATTGCACAAACCAGCGCCGCTACTGCAAAAATAGAAGCGTGGCTGGGCAAGCAGCCGGAAGCCAAAATCGTCACGGCCTATATTGGTCAGGGCTCGCCCCGTTTCTATCTGGCAATGGCCCCCGAGCTGCCCGATCCCTCTTTTGCGAAAATCGTGATCCTGACGGACAGCGAGACGTCACGCGAGGCGCTCAAGTTCAGGCTCAGGGAGGCCGTTGCCAGCGGCCTTGCGCCCGAAGCCCGCGTGCGGGTGACGCAGCTGGTGTTTGGCCCCTACTCGCCCTTCCCGGTTGCCTGGCGCGTGTCGGGGCCGAACGTCAAACAGGTGCAGGACATCGCTGAACGGGTGAAGGCCGTGCTTCAGGCAAGCCCGATGATGCGAACCGTTAACACTGACTGGGGCTCGCGCGTTCCGGTGCTCCATTTCACTCTCGATCAGAACCGCCTGCAGGCGACCGGCTTAACCTCCAGCGCCGTTGCCGGGCAGCTTCAGTTCCTGCTCTCCGGCGTGCCTGTCACCTCCGTGCGGGAAGATATTCGATCGGTAGACGTCGTTGCCCGCGCGGCGGGTGATATCCGCCTTGACCCGGCAAAAATCGAAGGCTTTACCCTGGTCGGCAATGCGGGACAGCGCGTGCCGCTGTCTCAAATTGGCAAGATAGAGGTCGGCATGGAAGACCCGATCCTGCGCCGCCGCGATCGCACCCCCACGATTACCGTACGGGGCGATATCGCCGACAATCTTCAGCCGCCGGACGTGTCGGTCGCCATCATGAAAGAGCTCCAGCCGATCGTTGATTCGCTGCCGGCCGGCTACCGCATTGACATGGCGGGGTCGATTGAGGAGTCGGGCAAAGCCACGCAGGCCATGTTACCGCTGTTCCCGATCATGATTGCCCTGACGCTGCTGATCATCATTTTGCAGGTGCGCTCACTCTCCGCGATGGTCATGGTGTTCTTAACCGCGCCGCTGGGGCTGATTGGCGTCGTGCCGACCCTGCTGATATTTAATCAGCCGTTTGGCATCAACGCGCTGGTCGGCCTGATCGCCCTCTCCGGCATTCTGATGCGCAATACGCTGATCCTGATCGGTCAAATCGATCATAACCAGAAGGACGGCCTCGATCCGTTCCAGGCGGTGGTCGAGGCGACGGTCCAGCGAGCGCGGCCGGTCTTACTCACCGCCATGGCGGCCGTGCTGGCGTTCATTCCCCTGACGCATTCGGTGTTCTGGGGCACGCTGGCCTGGACGCTGATCGGCGGAACGCTTGGCGGGACGATCATTACGCTCGTCTTCCTGCCCGCGATGTATGCGATCTGGTTCCGGATCCGCCCGGTTGAACAACGCGTGCAGCCTGCCACGGAAAGCGTGTAAACTACCATCAGTAGATAACTGACCTGAGGCAAGCATGGTTGTTAAGCGCTTAAGAAAAGAGGACCGCCGCGTGCAGCTGCTGGAGGTTGCGCGAGGGATCGTGCGTCAGCAAGGCACGGAGGCGTTGACCCTTGGCTATCTGGCAGAACGGGCTAACGTGACCAAGCCCATCCCCTACGACCACTTTGGCGATCGTGAAGGGCTATTGATGGCGCTGTACCAGGATTATAGCGATCGGCAGCTGGCAAAATTCCGCGAGACGCTGGCGGTGGACAGCAAAACGCTGGAGAAGACGATCCGCTTTTTCAGCGCGGCCTATATCGACTGTGCGATTGCCGCCGGGCCTGAAACCGGGCCAATCGCCGCGGCGCTGTCCGGTTCTCGCGCGCTGCAGACGTTTCGGGAAGCGTGCGTGGCCGAATGTGCCGACTGCCTGCGCACCGCGCTTTCTCCTTTTATCGTCTTAAAAGGCGTTCAGGGAGAAGCGGTACTGACGGCCATCATTGGCGCGGCGGAGGCGCTCAGCACCGCGGCGGGCAACGGCGTGCTCGCCCGAAATGTGGCAGAAGATATGCTCTGCGGCGCCATGACCGGGGTGCTGGAGACCTACGCGAATAGCACAAAATGATCGCCGAGGGCGGATTGACACCTAAGTTACCAATAGTAATATAGGCATCACTTCTCCCCCATCTGGAGGTCGCTATGTCTGCAACACATGCCATTAAAAACGCGCTGATCGTGACGGCACACCCGATCGACAATTCGTTATCCCATACGCTGGCAGCCCGCATTGCCGGGAAATTACGCGAGGAAGGTACGCAGGTTGAGATCACCGATCTGCATGCTGAAGGGTTTAATCCGTCGATGACCCGCGCCGATCTCGATTTGTATCACGGCGATCCGAGCGCCCTCCCCGACGATATTCTGCGCGAGCAACAGCGCGTCGAGCGCGCGGATATGCTGGTATTCGTCTTCCCGGTGTACTGGTGGTCGGTTCCCGCGCTGTTGAAAGGCTGGTTCGATCGCGTGTTAACCCTGAATTGGGCGTATAAGGTGGCCGACGACGGCCGGATTGTGGGCAACTTACGGGATGTTCCCGTCCGCCTGATTGCCACTGGCGGTAGCGATCTCACCGGATTTGATAAACACGGCTATTCGACGGCGATTCAGACACAGATAATCGAAGGGGTATTTGGCTTCTGCGGGTTGAAGAACGTTAAGCTCGATATCCTTTACCAGGCAGACACGGCGACGCCCGAGCAGGTTGACGAATTCCTGAGCGAGATCGGCAACCTAAAATAATATCGGCTATCCAGCCAGCAACGGCGTGCCTCCTTCGCCATAAGGAGGCACGTGTTCTCGATGTTACTAACCGTCAGGGATCCTGCTGGCAAACCGGAACGCTCTTTCTTGTGATTATTCAAAAAATAACGAGGAAAGGCCAATCGTCATCACTACACTCATAATCACCTGAATCAAGATAATAAAAAAAGCGATCCCACCCAATACGGTGATTTTTCGACGCAGAATGCAAGTTATGCCGGAAAGTACAGCACTGAACAGAATGGCTTTAATTATATAGGAAAGCGGCACCATGGCCGGGTGACCGGTCTGTACTCCAGCAAGCCCAATGAGACCCAGTAGAAAATTACCGCAAATTCCCCATCCCCAGAAAGTCATCGGTAAGCTCATCTGCCCCGCGACTAATCTTTTCAATATACGCACATCCTTTTTGTGATTTTTTATCGAAACACAACGGTTTTTATCCAGTCTCTCGCACTATTGGATTGTGCAATAAGTCGAGCCGACAAATACGCAACTACCAAATATGCTGATATGATTTTGTTCATCTTTACATGCATATTGATGGTATTGAAAAGAACTATCGGCAGCAAATTTTTAAAGTTTAACGGCTCGTCCGGATATGATTTAAAAGATATATCAGCGAAGGTCATAACATGTTTACGTCAGTTCAGCCAACAACCACCCTCACCTCCACCGGACCCTTCGGCGGCGTGAGTGTATCTGTAGCAAACGACTGACAAACAGAACCTCAATCCCCGCCGACATGGACGGGGAAATGTTTCTCCGTTCACCACCTTCTGAATGGAGAAAGGAAATGGTTTCATCTGACAATGCTCTCTTGATTATCGACATGCAGCAGGGCCTCTTTCGGGGCCCGATTTCCCCTCGCTCCGCCGATGCCGTTCTGACCAATATCCGCTTGTTAATCGCCAACGCCCGAGACGCGCAGGTATCCGTCTTTTTTGCCCGCCATATTGGGCCGGACGACTCCCCCTTCTCAGAAAAGGGGCCGTTAACACAGCTGATACCTGAACTGGACGTGAAGGAGCAGGACGTTGTTTTCACCAAGCGCTATCCCAGCTGTTTTCGGGATACGGTATTGCTGCGAGAACTTAATCAGAGAGGCATCAAACAGCTGGTCATTGCCGGGATGAAAACAGAGTTTTGCGTCGATACGACCTGCCGGGCCGCACCGGAGCTGGGTTTCAGGACGGTATTAATTTCAGATGCGCATACCACAATGGATAATGACTGTTTATCCGCCAGCGACATTATTGCCCATCACAACAACACGCTGGCAGGCCCGTTTGTGACGCTGTCGACTGCTCGTGACTGGCTTTTTAGTACGGTGAGTTGACTCAGGTGAGCGCTTATCTCTTTACCCGGCTCGCCTTTCCGCGCGCCGGGCACATAAGAGAATAATTACAGGGTAAAACCACCGTCACCCACCTGTGCCTGAGCGTACCATTGCATCAGCTTCTCGGTGCCGGGCTCGTTTTCTGCCGGTGACCATGGGGCGGTATCATGCTCGGGCACGGGCTGATACCCCCCGTGTTTAACCTCAAAAATGACGCCGCCTCTATCCAGCGACAGCACGGCATGCCAGGTTCCGGCATCCATCTCCAGGACTTTACACTCTTCGCCTAACACCACGCGCCGGGTCACGTTGCCGCTGTCGTCAAAATTCAGCACCAGAAAGCGGCCGCTCAGCGCCGTCAGCAGTTCAAACGTGTGCGGATGGCGATGGGGCCGGACATAGGTACCGGGTTCCATTGCAATGGCCAGGCGCTGCACCGGGTCGCTCAGGTCAGGGTGTAAATTACGGTGCGCGCGTAAGCGAGGAGAATGTGCGGCCTGCTCGCTTTGCTGCTGCAGGTCACTGAAAGTAATCTGTTTCATATACGCCTTTAGGTATGTGGGCTGTCTGCGGCAACCCGGTTGCCGCAGGACGTTATACCATCCTGAACGGTCGAGGCGCGATGGGATTTGTGAAACAAATCACTGCCGGGCGAGTGGTCAATCCCCCGGCAGGAAGCTCATCAGTAGAACTGACATGAAAACCGCCATTCCCCTTCTGATGACCGGTGAAAGTAACCGATACCGTTATCCGCCCACATCCAGTTTACTTTTTCTTCTGACCCAACCTGAAAAACAAACTCTTCGATTCCCACACCGTGTTGTATCTCAGTCGGAAATCCCCCTACCTTGGTTCCCCTGTAGCGATTGAAATCTTCAAAAAAACTATCACTGGCCTGCTCATCATCATTTACGCAAGAGAGATCAATAATATCCCAGGCATCTTCCCATCCAGGAGCATCGTCAATGACACTCAGCCAATGAACTGGAAACGGCCGATACGGCGTGTCCAATTCAGGCAATGGCTGAAGCCCTTCGAGGCTGGCATACTCGCGAATTAACCATCCTTCACCGTGCGGTTCGTCAAAGGGATGTTGTTCCACATTGTGAAACAACACCAGAAGGGCTATGCCCTTCAACTGGTCAGGAATAACAGGAAGCTCGTCGACCCTGATCTGAAGAAGTGGAAACATGGGTTTGCCCTTCCAGGTGGGTAATCCTTCATCTGCACGAGAAACGCCCTTCAGAAACCATGACGTAGTGGGATCTTCAGGCGGCCGGAACCCACCGACCTGAGCGACCGATGCGGGTCTTAGCCTGGTCCGGAGTTCTTCTAAAACTGACGCACTCTCTAATCTCATATTTGCTCGCCTCTGTAGACGCTTGTCGGACAGATATTCTGCTGTTCATTGTAAGTTAATCATCACATCTGGAGAATCTCATTGAATAATAAAATCTATGTTGAGTAAGGTAATGACTCCAACTTATTGATAGTGTTTTATGTTCAGATAATGCCCGATGAC
>ERZ835762.375-NODE-375-length-54129-cov-14.002737_pt1 | contig 54129 bp, 42 predicted proteins | sample MGYA00519687_ERZ835762 | MGnify/ENA primary metagenome ERZ835762 (study PRJEB31850, sample SAMEA3708783) | human gut metagenome | biome: human gut; feature: human-associated habitat; material: faeces | place: China | collected 2014 ... | reverse complement strand
TGTCCATCGCCTGCGTGTTTGTGGGTGCCATTATCGGCATCCTGACCACCAACGACCTGATCCTGTGCGCCCTGTTCGCCATGGGCGGCCTGGTAATCAACGGCATTCAGACCCCTGCCCAGGTGATCAGCTCCTTTATGGGCGCCTCCTATGTGTGGCAGATCGTGGTGCTCTATGCCCTGTGCTACGTCATCATCCGGGACAACACCGGCGAGGTCATCGCCCGGTTCCTCCTGACCCGCAGATTCACTCAAAAATACCCGATGGTCATGGTGATGATGCTCCTCTTCGCCTTTGGCCTGGCCGCCGCCTTCATGGGGGTGTTCGGCGCCCTCATCGTGGGTTTCACCCTGCTGGATGGAATCTACGCCGAGGCCGGTATCGAGCCCAAAAGCAAGCTGGCCCGCCTGCTATGCCTGGGCGCCTTTATCACCATGTGTATCGGCCCTATGACCATCGGCAGCATGGCGGCCCTTAATCTGGCGGCAGGGCAGTTCTTTCTGGCCGCTGCTGGGGTGCAGGTAGTCACCTTCCGCTTCGTGGCGGAGGCCTTTGCCATTCTCATTGCCTTCTGCGCCGTCTTCGCTCTGGCCCTGCGCTTCCTCTTCCGGTGCGACATCCGAGCCCTGGGCCGGGTAGATCTGGCCCAGGCCCTGGCGGACAAGCCCCTGCGCCTGACCCGGAGGCAGTGGATCCCCCTGGCCGCCTTTCTGATCATCGCCCTCCACTCCTTCACCAGCCCCTACTGGCCTGAGATGCCGGTGCTGAGCGCCCTAAAGGAAATGGACACCGTTCTTTTTACCTCAGTGGCCCTGGCGGTGCTGGCCCTTATCCGGGTGGACGGGGAACAGATCTTCTGCCCTGTGGAGGCCTTCACCAAGGGCGTGAGCTGGCCCATTGTCATGGCCGTGGCCTCCATGGCAGCTATCGGCGGCCTGCTGGTGGCCGACGAGTACGGCATCAAAGCCTGGCTGACGCAGGCCCTGGGTGGCCTCTTCTCCAATCACAGCCCCCTGCTCTTTGTGGCCATGACGGTACTTATTACCTTGCTGCTCACCAACTTCTTCTCTAACACAGCCACCCTGCTGGTGGTCTCCTCCCTGGTATCCGCCCTGAGCGGTCCCCTGGTGGATGCAGGGTATGACATCACCATCCTGGCCGTGGCCATCTCGCTGAGCTCCATGGTGGCCTACCTCACCTACGCATCCAGCGGTCAGGCCGCCATCCTGCTCAGTCAGAAAAACATGGACAACAAATTCATCTGGACCTACGGTATCGCGGCTATGCTGCTCTATGCGGCGGTGGTTATTCTGGTGTCCGCGGTGTGCCTCTTCTTTTGAAAGGAGTGTTTCGCCATGAATTATCCCTCTTTGGTGTCCCTGAGGGAGGTTGCCCCCAGGGACGGCTGGCAGAAATTCAAGACCGTCCTTCCAACCGAGGTTAAGCGGGAGCTTATCTGTAGTATGATCGACTACGGCGCCCGTGAGCTGGAGATCGGCGTCTTCAGCTCCGACCCCGTCCGGGGCCGGCAGTACCAGGATCTGGACTCCCTCTGCCAAATGGTGCTCCCCTACGCCGCCGAGAAGGGCGTCAGAGTGACCGCCCTGGTGGAGAGCGTGGAGGCCGCCCGACGGGCCAGTACGCTGGGCATCCGCCACGTGGACTTCTTCCTCTCCGTCAGCGACACCTTCGGCCGGGGCTTCGGCTCCACGCCGGTGGAGGCCTTCGCCACCCTTGAAGCCATCGCCAGCCTCCCGGATCTCCAGGTGCAAGCGGCCCTGGGCGCGGTCTTCGGCTGTCCCTTCGGCGATGCCACCCCTCTGGAGAAAACCCTGGCCTATGCCCGGCGAGCCATGGAGCTGGGGGCCTCCTCCCTGGGCCTGGGAGACTCCGCCGGAATGGCCGACCCCATCCATACCGAGCGCATCCTGCGGGGGATTCTGGAGCGCTTCCGGCCAGAGCAGATCTCACTGCACATCCACAACACTGAGGGATTTGGTCTTGCCAACTGCGTGAAAGCCATGGAGTTGGGCTTTACCCGGTTTGACGTGTCCCTGGCCGGCATGGGCGGCTGCCCCGTGATTCCCAATGCCAAGGGGAACATTCCCACCGAAGATTTCGTCAATCTGCTCCACAAAATGGACATCGACTGCGGCATTGATCTGGATCGCTGCACCGTGGCCTCTTTGGACATGAGCCGCCGGATCGGCGCACCGGTCATCAGCAGTATGGTGGGCAACACCCTTCTGAAACAGGATGCCTCCCCGCTACCTTGTTAAATGAACGGCTACCTATGTCTAAAAAAGCGACCGCCTGCGCATAGCAGTTGGGCGCTTTTTCATGTGCATCTCGGAATGTATAGGCTGGAACCTTCGTTTACTGTCCTTCCTTCTTCTCCCGTTCCGCCATCTCGCCAGCAATCTTCTGGAAACTGTCGGCAATAAATCCATAGTTCTCCCGGCGGTGGGGTACCAGGCACTCGCTACAGTCCTTGACGCCGCTTTCCAAATAGGTGAAGTTTCCCCCGCACTTCCGCCCCAGCATATAAAGCGGGCAGTAGCAGAACAGGCAGTTGAACTCCGTCCCCTCCGGCACCGGGTGGCAGGGGTAATATTCGCACTCCTTGTTGGTATAGAAAGCGAAGTGCTTGCCCTCCCAGTATTTTTTTTGTTCGCCCATAACCGTATCTCCTTCCCGTTGCGTCAATTCTCTTTTGTCTCCTCCCAAGGGGTAAACAGACAGTAGGCGGGGCATAGCTCCCCCATATAGATCCACACGTTCTCCCCCATCTCCACCGGCTCCGGGAAGGTCAGGTTGGGGATGAACAGCTTCAAAGTGGTACGTTTCTTCCCTTTCAGATTTACCCCCTCCGCCGTGGGGTGGGTCCGGAATTCCTCTACCTGCTGTGCCAGGTCGGCGATGCCCAGCTCCCGCGCCAACCGGGGCAGCACCTCGTTCTCCTTACAGTAGGATACGTGGTCGGGGTTCTTGATCCAGGTGAGATTCAGCATAGCGGTCTCCTTCCTTTCTGCTCGTCGTCACTGTCTCCTGCATAAAGCTGCGGCCGCGGCAGATCCCATGATCCGCCGCGGCCGCTTTTCCGCGCGCTTTCCCGGCGCACACCGACGTGCGCCCCACTCTCAAACACCATAGGTCTTCCGGCTCGTGCCTTTCCAGAGCGATCTCGCTCCTGCGTCTGCCGTTCCGCCTTCTCAGGGCCCTGCCCCAATGACCGGCTCACGCCTCGAACGGCAACCTCAAGCACATACGGCTACGGGTATAGCTCCGGACTCCCACCGGCTTCCCTCATCCCTGCGCCTGCCCGAAGGGCAGCACTCGCGCAGAGTCATGATGCTCCATATAAACTTGGCTGTGCACCCTTATTATACTCCATGCAGGCCAAAAGTCAAGAGACGGGTGGCGGTCCTGCTGCCTCGGCATTCAGAAATTGTGTTTTGATGATATTCAGACCCAACCGGCCGCCGGCCGCCTTGCCGAACCCGTCGATAATCTGATTGATTGTATCCGCACTCTAAAAGATTTTTAATTTTTCCTTTGCACGGGTGATGGCTGTATAGAAAATGCCGTGGGAGATCTGCTCGGAATTGCTGCTGGGGATGACCTCCTTGGCGGAATTGTACTCGAGGCCCTGCGCCTTGTGAATGGAGACTGTATAGGCCAACTGAAAGGGGACGACCGAAAGCCCAAGGAGTGGTCGTTGGAGATCCCGTCCAGCTACAGACGAAGTCATCCCCAGACTCTTCCGTGTTTTTGATCTCGTCCCCGCCGGTAAAGCGGATCACCGCGGAGTCCTTGCTAAAATCGAGCGACGCGAGAAACCTGGGGGAAATGTACTTCCAGAATACGCGCTCCTGCCCTCGCTTCCCCGTATTTAACACCAGGAACAAGATACCGGGGTCCAGCGTAACCTCCAAAGCCACATATGCAGGGAAGGCAAGATCCCGTAGCCGATAGTGGACAGCGCCGTCCAGCGATATCTGCGGGGTCGAGGTTCCCTTACTCTGGACCACAAAGCTCCGCTTTGGCCGCCTAGACACCTCTGGAGACGGGACTAATTCAAACGTCCCATCCGTATTAGGCCATGTGTCTTCAGTCGAGAACCTCTCACTGATTTTCCGCCCGAGCCCAAAAATGCCTGGAGCATTGTAACAGCGTCCCGGTCATCACCAGACCATGCGGTGTGGGTGTTACTATATCGCTGAAGCTGTTCAGATATAATTTTCATGCCCCCTTCATGTTGACAGAAAATCCTTCCAAAATTGCTTATATGCTAATTGTAATCAATTTTCGCTCTTTATTACAAGCTACAGCCATATCCTCTGATTCCAAAATTATATCTTTTCCTTTCGCCTGCAAAATCCAGATAATATTTTGTAGTAAAACACCACTATAGCATGACTGATTGCCAGCATATCATAGAGGTATTCCAAATTTAAAAACCACGTCTCAGCCTCAATTGGCTAAGACGTGGCTTTCAAATTTGGAACAGACGGTTAAAACCGACAAGAAAAAAGCCGCACACAGGGCGGCCCCAAACCGAAGCCCAGCGTAAGCTGGTTCTGTTTGGAAAGGAGGAGCAGCGGCGTGAGCGCGCTCTGACATATAAAATAAGTCGGAGCAAGCGATCCATAGCTTGCTCCGACATGGTGCGCGAGGCGGGACTTGAACCCGCACGTGCGTAATGCACACTAGAACCTGAATCTAGCGAGTCTGCCAATTCCACCACTCGCGCATCTTTAGCGCTCTTTGCAGCGCGAAGATTATATTACCATCTGTCCCCCCACTTGTCAACTCCTTTTTTCGATCTTTTTGCTTTTTCTGGTGCGGAGTGGAAAATTCCAGTTGACAAATCCGTAACGGCTCGTTATAATAATCTAGCAGTCTTTCGAGACGACAATATGCGGATGTGCTGGAACTGGTAGACTGGCTAGCTTGAGGTGCTAGTGGCCCATGGCCGTACGGGTTCGAGTCCCGTCATCCGCACCAGATAATGATAATCCGAACCCGGTTCCAATCGGGGACGGCTTCGGATTTTTAGTATATCTTGAGTGCTAAAGCAAAAGCGGCGGTATCGCGAGTGATACCGCCGCTTTTGTCATACGCTCCTTTCCTTTTCTGTTTCCTTTGCCCTCTGCGCTTTCCATTCTTCAAATTCTTTCTGCCCCTCCGGGCTTTCAAAGAATTTTTGGATTTCGGGAAGTAAGCACCGGGCAAGGGCTTCTATTTCATGCTGGGGGATATTTGTATCCGGTTGCTTTTTTGCCATATATCGCCTTTCTCTGTATTCAGTTGTCAAGGTACAATACCGCTGTGCGGCGTGAAATGTTTTCTGCCATCAATCACCGTTCCCTTGTGTGCCGCTGTTGGTGTTTCAGTTCTGCCAGTACCTCCGGTGGGATACGGTCAACCAGCCGCTGAATGTCGTGCAGCTCGCTTTCCAGCTTTGCCCGTTCCATCGTATCTTTCATCTTGCCTTTTTCGCTGGCTTTGGCTCTGGCTTCCAACTGTTCATTTTCTGCTAAAAGGTCGTTTATCGTGACCTTGTATTTTTTGAGCTGCCCGGAGAAGTTCTCCATCTGCGGAAACCACTTTTTCAGCAGGGAGAGGGCTTCCTCTTTCTTCTTTCCGGCGTTGAACGGGGTAATATCGCCCAGCGTGGCTTCAATGGCTCTGGCCTGTTTGGATAGATTGACCGCCTGCTTGAACAGACGGGTGGGGATATGCTTCCTGCCTGTCTTGCTGGCACTTTCCCCACGCTCCAAGTCGGGATATTTCTCCACCATATAGGCGTGAAAATCGTCCTGCCATTTTGTGAGGTTGGCTCTGTTCCCGATAATCTCCTTTGCACACAAGCGGTTGTCCTCTGTCAGAGGGACAAAGACCAAATGCAGGTGGGGTGTTTTCTCGTCCATGTGTACCACGGCCGACACGATATTTTCCCTGCCTACCCGCCCGATGAGGAAGTCTGCCGCCCTCTGGAAAAAGGCTTGTATCTCCTTTGGAGATTTCTTCTTGAAAAACTCCGGGCTGGCGGTAATGAGCGTATCGACAAACCGGGTGCTGTCCTTGCGGGTTCGGCACCCCGCCTGTTCAATCCGGCTCTGAATGAAGTGGTAGTAGCGTCCCTCCGGCTTGACGATATGGAAGTTGTATTTGCTCCGGCTGGTGTCAATGTCGGGGTTGCTGGCGTATTGCTCTTTCTGCCGTTCGTGATGGGCTTCCAGCGGCCTTGCCGGGTTGCCCTTGTGTTTCTCAAACCGCAAAATTGCGTGTTGTGCCATTCTGCTCCTTTCCCCATTCCGTTCCTTTCCGGGACTTTTCCACAGGAAAATCCCGCAGAAAATATCTCGGATCGGATAGGAATGGATAAGATATAAATAAAATCGTTTTAATCTCTGTATTTCTATATACCGTCCGGTTTTCGTACTTCAAGAGGATTGATTATCGTACTTGTGGAGTGCGGTTTTCAGTCCTCCGGCGTTCCATAACCGGATTTCTTGAAGTCGGTGTTTGAAACCGCTTCATAGGATTTTGGATAAATGCGGTTGGGTTTTCCACAGCCCTGCTTCTGGATTTCCACCAGTCCGGCATATTGCAACTCCCGCAGGGTGTTGACCGCTTTCTGCCGCCCGCAGTGGAGCAGCTCCACTACCTCGTTGATGGGATAGTAGAGGTAAATCCGCCCGTATTCGTCTGCCCAGCCGTTTTTCCGGGACAGGTCTGTCCGGCGTAGGATAAAGGCATACAGTACCTTTGCTTCGTTGGACAAGAGCATGAATGTGGGGGCTTCAAAAAGGAAATTGGGGAGCCGGGTAAAGCTGACCGCTTTTTCCGGCTGGTGGATATAAATGGTGTTTGTCATATCGTGTTTTGTGGACGGTTAGAAGCCCGTTTCCGGGGGCAGATGATAGTTTCTATTGCCTGCCCCTGTTCTGTGCTTGCAAAGCCTTGTAAATCAAGGACTTTTCAGCTTCTAATTGTCCACAATAGACCTCCTTTTCCGTTCACTTTCTGTTTTCTGCCGCCTGTGAACTCTGGCGGCGCAGTCCGGGCAGTATTTGCCCCGGTTGGACTTCGGGACGAACACACCGCCGCACTCCGCACAGCGTTTCAAGTCCCTGTCCCGGTAAATCTCCGCTTCCAGCGTCCTGTCCAGCGGCAAGACCGCCCAGCGGAACCACTTGCAGCAGACGGAGAACGAAATCATCTGCGGACAGGCGCAGGTGTCGCCATCGTCCAGCGCAAGGCAGTTTCCGTCCTCGCAGTTGCAGCACTCCCGGCGTATCAGGCCGCTGGCTCGTCTCTTCTGGGGCGGGGTTATGCGGTAGGGGGAGCCGTCCGGCCTGTGTTCCAGCGGCGGCAGGTGTTGATAGGGTCTTTTGCTCATGCGTCCCTCCGTTTTCTTTGGCGTGTTCTGTTTCCAAGGTGCTTGTCCATCGATGAACTATCCCAAGTCTACACCTTTTTGACCGCCTGTGCCGTATATCCAAGAGGTAGGAAATCAGCCTGAAAAACTCCCTATTTCCACGCTCTCGGATTTGTGATATAATCAAAAAAAGATAAAAGACAAATTCAGGTTTCTGGTCTTCTTGCACAAAATAAAGGAGGAGCTATTATGCAAATTGTTTATATTCCAAGCGAATCAATGTCTGTTCAAGGTAAAAAAGATGAAATCTATAAAAGATATGGGAAAGACTGGAATATTAGAGAACAGGGAGGAGGTAACGGAAATTGGTTGTTGACCAGAAAAAGTGATGTGCTTGTAGATGGAAAAAGTTATCGTACTTTTGTACTTGAACACTACGGTAAATCCAAGCTGACAGCGAAGCTTGTTGATAAATTTCGTGAAGATGTAGCAAATGGTAAAATAAAACTGTAAATGCCTATGCCGTTATGCTATGAGCATAGTACATAGCATAACGGCTTCTCTTTCGTTGAGCTAGCAAGGAGGGTGAATATGTCTTTATCCATACAAGAGCGATTAAAAGACCTACGTGTGGAGCGTGGCTTGACGCTGGGGCAGCTTGCGGAGCAGACCGGGCTTTCCAAGTCTGCGCTGGGCAGTTACGAAACGGAAGACTTCAAGGACATCAGCCACTATGCCCTTATCCGGCTGGCGAAGTTTTACGGTGTGACCGCTGATTATCTGCTGGGGCTGTCTGAAATGAAAAATCACCCAAACGCCGATCTTGCAGACCTGCGTTTGAGTGATGAAATGATTGACCTGCTGAAAAGCGGGAGGATAGACAATACCCTGCTGTGTGAGCTGGCGGCGCACCCGGATTTCCCCCGGCTGATGGCTGACCTTGAAATCTATGTGAACGGAACGGCACTGAAACAGGCGCAGGGTGCAAACGCCATAGTGGACACGATGAGCGCAACTGTTATAAAAAAGCATAATCCTGGCATGAGTGATACGCAGTTAAGACAGCTTATCACCGCCCATATTGATGAGGACGAGTTTTGCCGCTATGTGATACAACGGGACATAAACGGGATTGCCCTTGCTCTGCGGGAAACACACAAGGACGATTTTTTCAGCGTCCCAGAGGATAACCCGCTAAAAGAAATGCTGGAAACTGCTGGTGAAATCGTCAGCCAGGACAGCGACACGGAACAAGCGTACTTGGCGTTTATCTGCAAACGGCTCAAGCTGAATTTTAGGAAGCTGTCAGTAGAAGAACGGAAGTGGCTGAAAAAGATTGCGGAAAAATCCGACTTGCTGAAGAATCCAAAACCGCAGAGAGGACGAAGATAAAAAATGCCTGAACGGCGGTTCTGGTTTTTCAGAACCACCATCCAGGCATTTTGTTTAGTAATAGAAAAAGGTGCAGTTGATTATTGCGTATTGTCAATCTCTCTCAAACCGGGTAGTAAAAATACGGCAAGCGCAACGATGATAATGCCAATTCCGCAAATGACAAACCATTTCTCAACTCCCAGCCGCTCCGCCAGAGGCCCGGAAATGACAAGGCCAAACGGCATGGCGAGGGAAGCGGCGCTTGTCAGTAGAGAAAAAACTCTCCCCAGATATTCTGGTTTGACCGTTTCTTGAAAAATCGCATCTTGCACACCGTAAAATGGAGCGGAAATTCCCATAACAGTACAGCACACAACAAAGACAAGAAATGCGTCTGGCGGCAAAAGCCCGGAGAGCATATTGCTAACGCCCATCAGGAGAACGGAAAGACCGATGGTGTACCGCCGTTTCTTAAAACCGCCCCAAATGCTCAGAATGACTCCGCCAAGCAGCATACCAACCGCAAAAGCAATTTCAGCGGCAGAGGCATGGGCCGGTGTTCCTTTGAAGTATGACATACAGATGAGAGGAAAAAGCGTACTGATTGGCATATAAAAGAACATATAAATTACACCAATCCAGAGCAGAGCAAAGAGGCCCCTGTTTTGCTTTAATACCACATACCCCTCTTTCATATCCTGTAAAAACTGTTGTCTTTTCGTTTCTGGACATAGTTCAGGCGTTGGTATGGACGAAATCGCAACAGTCACACAGGCAAGGATTGCACCCACAATATCTAACAATATAATTGCATTAAGAGGCCAAACAGCATATAAAAACGCTGCGGCAGCTGGACTGATAATCGCACTTACTGCTTGCATGGTCTGCGTGTAACCAGCGCATTTTGTAAGTTCCTCTTTTGGCACAATCATAGGTGTTGCTGCGCTGAATGCTGGAGAATGAAAAGCAGTTCCCGCACTTCGGATTAACAGGACAACCATAATAGACCATACGGGCAATTCCATGTAAAACGCCACCAGCGCCAGAATACCGCCAGCGGCGGCAATTATCAAATCCGCACCAATCATTACGCTTTTACGGCTGTGCCGGTCAACAAAAGCACCTGCAAACGGGCCTAAACAGGCTTGCGGCAAAAATCCAATCAGTGTTGCCGCCGTCAATATGATTGCAGAATTAGTTTTCGCAACCAAATAAAAGATAATGGCCATTTGCAAAATACCGCTGCTAATAAAGGATATTGCTTGTCCGGCAAGAAGTGTAAAATAAGTTTTTCTCCATGAATTGTTGTTTTGGGTCATAATGCGAACCTCCTTTTTTATTGCATTGTTCCTTTGTTTCTGCAATAAAAAGCAGGCGTTGTCCCACAGAGAGGGCAGACGCCTGCATAACAACAAAGCACGAAAAAACACCACGATACAGTTCAAAGACTGCTCGTGTCAAACCTACGTGTTCCTTTGCATACGCACGCAAAAAAAGCCCACCATCATGTGGAAAGGTACTTCTACTTTTTATTGCTTATTAGCGTACACAAATTAACACACGTAAGCCTCCTTCCAATCTCAAACTGTCGCACAGTATAACACACATCCGATAGACTTGTCAACCATTTTTAACCTTGTTTTCCATCTTGTTTTTCCATCTCTTACGGGCAGTAGCAAAGCCAGGCGAGCCAGTCAACGGTCAAGATGAACGGCGCTTTCAGCGCCGCCGTTGACAGTCTCGCCCGTCTTTGCTAATGGGTAATCAAGGCGGGAAAGCCATTTTAGGGCTTTCCCGCCCATTTCAATTTTGGGAGAAGAAAGGCCCCAAAATGAACGAGTGCGGCCAAACACTTTTAGGGATTGGCCACCTTGTCCACCCATCCAGCGGGGCGGCGGGGAACGGTCAAGGCCGGGCGTCAGCCCATTCATTTCAGCCTTGACGGTTTCCTGCCGTCCTGCTACTTTTCCCGGAGTGTGGCCACACATCTGGTCACGGTGTCCAGAGCTTTGGGACTTTTTGTCCCATAGGCCGGGGGCGGAGGACGAGGGACGGGGGCTTTCATAATACGCCCTGTCTGCTGCTGAAATCAGCCCTTTGTTTCCGGCTTACCAGCCCCAAACAAAGCCCTGCTTTCCTGCCGCGTCAAATGCCCTTGCCCTCCCCGGCGGCAACGGTATTTTCAGGGCAACGCCGACAGAGCGTATAACACACTACACTTTGCTCCGCAAAGTCGTGTGCCAAATGGGGCGCTGCCCCCTTTGGAAACCCCCGCAACAAACAGGTGCTATGCACCCAGCCGGGAGCATAGCGCCGTTTGTTGTCAGCAGCCCGTTTCACGGTCTGCGTGTAGTTCCTTGTAAACTGACCTAAATGGAATTGTAAGTATCATATTGTTTTTGCAATGATATTCTCAATCACACATCAGTGTGCGAATTTTACCAAGGCAGACTGCTTTTTCATTTAATCATACCTTTTGAAGAAAAGCCAAAGACTAACCTGCCAAGTGATAATCTTAGGTACTATCGTCAGCGAAAGCAGATGACAACAAGACAGTTAGCGGAAAAGTTGGACGTTGTGCCAGCAACTATTGTGATGTATGAAAACGGAAAGCATCCTATCCCTTATGATGTGGCTATAAAACTGGCAGATGTTTTAGGAATTGAAGCATTCTTGCTTTATGATGATTTCTCACGTTTCCTTGCTATACCTTATACCGAAGCACTAAAGAATGTTAGAACGGCTCTGGGGGTATCGCAGAAAGCTTTTGCGGAGCAAATGAAACTTGTACCAAGCTACTACTATAAACTTGAAGAAGGCAATCGCAGACCATCACGAAAGCTTTATCAAAAGATTTGTGCTACACTTGAAGTGACTGGTCTACAAACTTCACTTTTATGGGAGCTTCCATTACAATGAAGATGAAAAACAAAACGATTGGAGGAGTAACTATGGCACAGAATTTGACTTATACCAGTTGCGGCGATTATCTTATCCCTGATATTCGGTTGAGCCATGCGAGTGATAAAACGCTCGGAAAATACGGAAGGATGCGCAGAGCGTTTCTTGCAGAAAATAATCCAATTCTCTTGGATGATATGATTTTGACGGAGACCTTATTCCCGCATTTATGGGAAATTGATGAAACTGCTCACCGTAGAGTGGAACAGATAATGTCTGAACTTCTGGAGAAAAATCCGACTCCAGACAAAGCAACACAACAGCTTGCGTGGGTGCAGCATATGAACGGTCTGAAAGCACAGGCAGAAGAATGTATTCTCCATGAAATTATATATTGTATATAAATATTACGGGCTGATTACGAAAGTAATCAGCTCTTTTTTCGCCTAATGATGTTTTTGGAAAAGTATCAGGCAGTTGTGGTATTCGATATGTTTTAAGGAAGGAGAAAAGGTAGTGCAAGCAATAGATTTATTCCCTATAGCATGATATAATTTAGCGAAGCGAAGAGGATATTTCGTGAGTTTAATATTCGTTTTTTCATTAATACTCATACAGGAAGGACACAGATATGTATTATAGAGAGCCTACGACACTCATTGTTGTGTATAAAGATGAGTTACTTGTAAATCAGCTCAGAAAATTGATTGAAACTAAAGACGATAGTAACGAGAATACTGTTGTCGGAACAAAGGATGGTTCTGTTCAGATTGTTGCATGGACAGAAAAAATTTGGTTAGAGCAGAAAAAAACAGGAAATATTACAGCAAAGGTCCTGTTCCTTGGCGATATTAAGGGAACAGACAAGCTTGTTCCGGTTATTGATGTGAAATTTGACCAGTACGGTGTAAAATATGGTTGGGCTGGCAATCAGGCTATTTTAATTGCTAATTTGAAAGCTATGAAAACAAGAGAAAATTATGCATCCTTTATCGCTGATTTGAGGCAACTCCCCGTCCCTGCATCAGTTAAAGAAGCAATTAAAGCGACTGAAAACCACAAAATTACCGTGAAGAAAGAGAATGGAAAGTTTGATGTGAAAGGTATGCTTTCTGCGATTGGTGCGAATGTGGCTGATACTGCAAAGGACACCCTTAGTAGCAAGAAATCTCTTGTTCAGCAGATGCTGATTTATGGTGTTATTAACCTTTATAACAAAGATCTGGAATCTTTTATTCAGGCATAGTGGTGATTAGATATGAATGGAAAAAGTGATCTACAAAAAGGATGGGAATTTTCATCTCATTTGATTGGTGCTGATGTTGCCGTTCAAGCAGGAAGTCAGTATGTTGCACAGGTAAACGAAGCTATTGAACAGCTTTCTAAAGATATTGCCGCAATGAAAAGCAAGCAGACGGATGCTGTTTTGGGCGGTTATTTAGCAGAGATATGGCACGCTGATACCTTTAATGTGAATGCTGTTGCTGCTGGTTCTACACATCGTGCTTGGGTTGATGTTGAGGGGCGTATTGATTACGGTTCTGTAGACATCAGAACAAACTTCGGTATTGACTACAGTTCAAAATATATGAAGAATCCTGAAGCAAGTGCTATTGCACAAGCTGAATATGCACAGAATTTGGGCAGACCTAAATATCAGGGGCAAGAACGACTAATTCCAACCGATCACATGGAAGGGGCACTTGTAACTGCAAACAGACAAGCTTTGCGAAATGACTCTATTCGTCCAGAGGTTGCAGAATCTTATCGTGATGCGGGGCGTCATTTTACTGATAGAGTGAATGATAGTGAAGGAATAGAATCGATTCCTCTCACAAAGGAAAATGATCTGGAAATGGCTCGTCAAGTAAAACGTGACGAGTTTGCACCCGAGAACTTTGGTGAGAGTATGGCTACAGCAATTAAAACTGAATATTTGATTAAACAAGCAGCGAAAGCTGGTATGTCAACCGCAGCAATTACTGTTGCCTTACAGCTGGCTCCTGAAATGTATAAAGCTCTTGATTATCTGATAAAGACTGGTCAGATCGATTTAATGCAAGTCAGACATATGGGAATCAAAGCTATTTCCGCAGGAGCTGAGGGATTTTTAAGAGGTTCTGTATCCTGTGCACTCTACATTGCTTGCGAAAAGGGGCTACTTGGTGAAGCTTTAAGAGGAGTAAATTCAACCTCTCTTGGTACAGTTGTTGCAATCGTAATTGAAACTTTGAAAAATAGTGTTCTGGTAGCTGCTGGTAAAATGACATCAAAACAAATGGGGGCAGCTTTTGCTGATAGCATAGTGATTTCCGCAGGTTTTGTCGCTGGTACTCATATTGGCGGTATTATCGGTCAAACATTAGGTTTCCAACTTCCTGGTATTGGCTATTTGATCGGTAGTTTGTTAGGATCGGCATTTGCGGTTGCATATAATATCGGTAAAAACAGATTAATTTCTTTCTGTGTAGATTCCGGTTTTACCTGCTTCGGTTTAGTAGAGCAGAATTATGAATTACCAGAAAAAATATTGGCAGAGATGGGCATTGATACAATTCAGATTCCAAGAGCTACGATACCTCGTGCAATTATTCAAATGCCTCAGATTCACGGAACTATCCAAAAGGCACGATATGAAACCATTGATATTAAAATGATTCGGCGTGGCGTCATTGGCGTAAACAAGGTTGGCTATACACTCAGTTAGAAAAATCCGCAAAATTTACAGCTCCTGTTATGAGGAGGTTTTTGGCGAAAAAATGGAGCTTAGGAGGAAAAAATATGAATACAAAAGATTCAATACTTACAGATATTAAGCGTACCGTTGCCCTATTGGGGACAATGATTTTAACGTTTAGTACTTTTACGCTTACTGCACTTGCAGCACCGGCTAAAACGGAAGTACCTGGACAGGTTTATGAATTAGGGAAAGACAGCCATTATGAGTTTTCAGACAGCAAGGATTTTGTTTCGTCAGAGAACGCAGATACATACGGAACATTATCGATTAGCGGAGAAATATCTGATGTGACTACCAAAGATGGTATTCCCATGTATGAAGTGACTGAGGGCAATTTGAAGTTCTTTTATAACTATGGGGATACACTTCTCAATGCTGGTGAGGATTCTTGGCATCTGATTGAAGATAAAAGTAAAAAGATTGACGCTTTGAAGCTAGATGATAATATTCTCAAAGGAACCATTATTTTGCAAACATCTACCGATGGATTGAACTGGGTTGATGTTGTCAGCATGACTGATGCGTTTAACAAGACTCCAATCAGGACAGAATCTATTTATGAGACTAAGGATGTCCAGTTAATAAATGGATGTTATTACAGAGTGATTGTAGCCTACGAATTGCGTATTAGAACTGAGAATAGCAATATCCTGTTTATCAATACGGACAAGTATGATTACAAAAAATGTGTAGAAGTATATGAGTTCTATGCTTATATAGACACAGGTAGTGCAAACACAGGTGCATCTAATGAAACCTATAATTTGGGTTCTAAGGTTCGTGTAGATGATTTTGACAGTTATTTCGGTGAAGAAACCATTACCAAGGATGATGTACATTATGGTTGGGATCTTGGTAATTTCTTTGTAAGTGGCTATACTGATGAAGTCAAAGATTCTGATGGAAATATGGTGTTCTTGAAAAATGTTGGTGACAAAGTGACACTTTGGTTCCGACTGAATCAGGACATCAATAAGTTGAATGGTAACGAAAAGCTGTCCATTACAGCGGATGGAACTGGAAGCGATCAGTATTTTGAAACACCTACCATGGATTTCGGACGTGGTACATTGATTATCCGTTATACAGACCACAACAATGAAAAAGCAGAGCCTACCATCTACACAAACTATTTGGAAGCCAATACTTCTGTTGGTGCAAATACCAAGGTTCAGCTTTTTGAAGAAGGCGACTATGAAGTTGCTTTGGATTATCAGATTACCGATGACCAGTTGATTGATAAAGTCAGTCATTACAGAATTTTCTTCAAGTTCTCCATCCGAAATGGAAACTGTATGGTATATCCTTTCGATGTGACAACCGGAAGCGAGTTAACCAACAGTTCCATGACGGAAAATGGTTTTCGCTTGGATCTGGCAAAATCACGTTATCTGAATGTCAATCTGAAAAGAGAAATGCTAACGGAGAGTGCTGATGGTCTTGTGGAAGATACACGTTTTAATGGACCTGCACGAGATGGTGCGGAATATACCGATGAAGGCATTTACACTATCACCGCCACAAATGAATATACTGGACAGTTTACGGTCAAGAAGATTTATGTAGGCACAAACAATGTGCTGAGAGCATACATGACAACGGGACTTTCCATTTCTGAAATCAATGATTTGGTAGATCAGGGAGCAATCATTGCCGATGATGGTACCATTCAATTGGCAACTACAGTACAAATAACACCAGAAGCCAGTGAGAGTGAGGAAACGAAAGAAGCTATAACTTCCATGACAAATCCGAATGAAGGTGAGAATACTCCTTCTGAAGAAGAAACGGCAAGTGGGTTCTTAATTTCTCTGGCTATTGGTGTAATCGTAATTTGCATAATAGTCGGTATTATCATCTTCAAGAAGAAAATTAAAAATAAATCTATAGTAAAGAACAACGAAAGTATTGAAGGAGGTATGGAAGAATGAAATGTATAATTGCTATCCTCCTTGCATTAACAATGACTTTGACAGGCTGTACACAGCCCCAAACAGAAACTACACCTACAAACTCGACAAATGAATCTATAACTGATGTGAATTCTGTGCCGGCAGAATGGATTGAGGTTCAACCAGAATTTAATTCTCTAAGTGACGAAAACTTGCTTCTTCAGGTTGAAAATCTCGTGTATAGAGAAACCGTCCAGGCTTTGAACAGTGAAGAATATGTCGTAGAAAATGTAAGTGCAGTTTATATCTCAAAAGAATATCTTGAAGAGGCAGCGTTCAATTCTCAGTCGAATGTGTACTTTGGTTATACCTTAGCCGAATTGGACGAGGTATTCCAAGGTTCCCGCTATATCTTTACGCTTGGTGATGACGGAAATACTACCGTTCAGGAACTTCAGACGATTGACGATAATGCAACTAAAACAATGCTCAAAAATGTGGCTATCGGCACAGGTGTCATTCTTGTTTGTGTAACCGTTTCTGCTGTGTCAGCAGGTGTCGGTGCACCAGCAGTAAGTATGATTTTTGCAGCTTCTGCAACGACTGCAAAAACCTTTGCGATTTCTTCAGCGGCTTTCGGAGTAATTTCCGCAGGTGTTGTAAGAGGTCTTGAAACGAGCGATTTTGAAGAAGCTCTGGAAGCTGCGGCACTTGGTGCAACCGAAGGCTTTAAGTGGGGTGCCATCAGCGGTGGCGTGATTGGCGGGGGAAGCGAGGCATTTGTGTTAAAGTCAGCCACTAAGAGTGGTTTGACACTGAACGAGGCTGCATGTATTCAGGCAGATTCATGTCTGCCAATGGATGTTATCTCTCAGCTTCACAGCATGGACGAATATCTTATTTACAAAGAAGCTGGACTACAACCTATTATTGTGAATGGTCGTGTTGCCCTGGTTCCCGATATAGATCTGAATTATGTGAGTCAGTTGCCTGATGGAACTGAAGTGACAAATCTGGTTCGTATGCAAAGTGGTTATGCACCATTAGACCCTGTGACCGGAAAAGCGTATCAGTTGCATCATATTGGTCAAAAAGCTGATGGAACATTAGCTGTACTGACAGAAGCACAGCATCAAGGTAATTCTGCAATTCTCAACATAGCAGGGAAAGCATCCGAAATTGATAGACCTGGGTTTGGAAATACCAGAAAAGAATTTTGGCAGTATGTGGGCAATCATGTATTTGGAAACGGAGGTGCATAATGCATGAGCGGAATTATCGAAACTTTGAAAAATGCTCCAGAGTATATCGGTGGAGCTGGTAGAGTAAATATGGAAATTAAAAATGCAGAGAAGCTGCTTGGTATTGAGTTTGCACCTGATTACAAATGCTATCTGAAAGAAATTGGTCTGGCTTGCTTTAATGGACATGAATTGACCGGCATTTGTAAAGATAGCAGATTGAATGTTGTGGATGTAACAGCTGCTCAGCGAAAACAGTATCCCGAAGCCTGTTCATGGTATGTAATTGAGGAAACGAACATTGATGGAATTGTTATTTGGCAGTCACCAGCGGGAGCCATTTATAAAACTATTCTTGGGACTAAAGCTCAAAAAATTTGTGATTCCATGACAGAATATATAAAAAATATTTGCTGATATAGCTTTTATACATGAAAAGAAACTTCGTCTCAACTTGGGGCGAAGTTCTTTTTATGAAATTACTTTGCCGCAATTTGCGGCGAAGCCACAAAATAACTTTGGACCAACTTGGTCTGAAGTTGTAGCTGATGTTCTGAAAAGATGCCATATAGATTTTTGGGATGTATCATAAAAATCAAACTATGACACAAAGCATACCGAGGAAAAATAACTTCTGCTCAAGTTGCATAGAAGTGAAACCAGAACTTGATGTTAGTCAATTTATATAACAGTTGTACGAGACAGCTTCTCGCCAACTTGGCGAGAAGTGTTGTTTAACCTTATTACTTCTGCCCGTTTTGGGAACAAGTTCCGTTGCGGAAGTTTTGAAACTTACTTGTGCCCAAGTTGAGCATAAGTTCAAAAAACAATAAGGTAAGCTTGATTTGCGAGTGTATTTTCACTGTTGGAGTAGGGAAATTATTCCCGACTTTGAAATAATTTTAACCAATATTTTACACATTCACAAAGTGGCAAGCAGTGCAAACCTGTACAGGTTTACTCATTTTCTCGATATTTCCTTTGGAACCATCTCCGAAAATGGCTTGTTGGGGCAACGTCCCCAATCCCCTTCGAACAGTATCTGCGATACTGGCTACTCGTTCATTCTGAACGTTTTGAAAATACAACCTCTGGACAAATTGTCCAGAAGTGAAAAAAGAAGTGTGAAAAATACGTTGTTAAAACAGCGATACAGAAAAAATAATGTTTTATTCTCATTTGACAAACTTGTGTTCTTGTCAAACATCCGCTATAATGATTGCAGACAATGAAATAGAGTTTCTGGATATTTTATGAGATATATTTATTTTGGGGCAAAGACCTGATTAGGATCAGACTGATACGAACAGATATTTTCTTTCGGATTAGGGGCTGTTACATGGAAGTGTCAAACAGATACAGTTTTTTGTATCTGCTCTTGATGCAACTGTGTGGCAGCTTTTTGTTTTTTCACTTCTGCCTAATTTGGTCAGAAGTGGAAGTCATCGACGGAAACGGGAGGAAACTATTTGATCGCAGTAATTCACAAAGGAAAACATTATGACGAAACAATGAGACGGTTTCAGCAAAAACGGGCAGAGTTTGCAGCACAGGAAATAAAATCTTTCGACGCAGAAACATTATGTTATTTTATCCAGATGCTACACCGCTCAGGTCACAAACTTGAGAATGTTACAGGACTTGCAGTATGATAAATTTGGAGGTGAATATCCATGAAAAGAACAAGAAAAATTGATGCTGATACAAGAGGTGTTGCAATATACGCACGAAAGTCCCGTATTACCAATAAGGGAGACAGCATCGGAGTTCAGTTCAAACAATGTGCGGAATATGCAAAAAGAGAATTGAAACTGGACGATGACTACGCATTTATGGAGTATGAGGACAAAGGACTGAGTGGCTATTATTCTGACCGACCGGATTTTCAGAGAATGCTCCATGATGTGCAGAACGGAAAAATCAGAGCCATTGTCTGCTACAAATTAGACCGTATCGGAAGAAAAACAACCGACCTGCTCCGCCTGATGGACTTTTTGGAAAAGTACAATGTTGATTTATTGATTTGCTCCAACGGTATCAATACCGCATCCGGCGTATCAAAAATTTTTATCCAGATATTTGCGGTCGTTGCAGAATTTGAGCGTGACACACTGACTGAACGAATCACCGATAATATGATGGAACTGGCGAAGGACGGGCGTTGGCTTGGTGGAAACACTCCTATGGGATTTACGGTTCAGAGGGTAACAACAGGTACTGGAAAAGGGAAATCTGCTTACAGCTACTTAGTCAGCATACACGAAGAAAAAAGAATGGTTCAACGATTGTATGAACTGTTCCGTATGAACCGAAGCATTCAGACAACAGCAAAGCAGATGAACAGCGAAGGCTTTCGGACTCCTGCCGGTGCAGAATTTAACGCATCCACTACAAGGCTTGTTTTAAGAAATCCGATTTATTGTACCGCTGATAAATGCAGTTATGATTATTTTATCAATCATGAAGGAAATGTGTTTGGGGATTTATCTGAGTTTGACGGTCAGCGTGGTTTGTCCGCTTATAACAAAACAGATCAGGAAAAATTTGAAGATAGTGACAGTACGTTCATTTCTCCCAAATTTGTACAGACTATAGAAAACAAGCCTATCAGTGAATGGATTATTGCGGTAGGAAGGCATGAAGGATTTATTTCCAGTGAACACTGGGTTGAAACACAGGAACTTCTGGACGCCATTGCAGAAAAATATAACCGTCCTCACAGAAAAACCAATGCTCTGCTGTCAGGATTGGTACATTGTCCAGTCTGCGGTAAACGGTTAAATGTGATTTCCGAATCCGACCGCTGGACAAATGGCAAACCACGTTTCAAATATGTCTGCCCAGGTTATCGCAAAAAAACTTGTACGTTCAAATCCGTTGACGGCGTTTTGCTGGACGAGTTTGTTGTACAGCAGCTTTCAGACTTATCAGAGGAGGATAGTGAATATTTCAAAGACATCCTTGAAATTAAAATCGAGGAAGTATTGGCACAGTCCAGCACCGCACAGGAATATACGCTCTTGAAAAAGAAACGAGAAAAGTTGCAGACGGATATAGCTGCTCAAACAAAAAATATGCGTGAGGTGGACGAAAATATCCGCTGCTATCTTCAGGAAGATATTCAGGCTATGTCTGAAGAATTGCGAGAAACGGAACGCCAGCTGTTTAAGCTGGAAGAAAACCGCAAAAATAATATGATTGCCATCCGTGACTTGGAAATGACAAAAGAAAGGCTGCTCTCTTTTGAAGAGTATGCAAAAGATGCGCAGCCGGAGGTTCTGGTCACATTGATCCAGACTATTGTAGAAAGAATTTATATCGTTGATAAAGATGATGAGCGTTTCTGCCACATTTTCATCAAAGGCTGTACAGACGAGGATTACACCGGCTTCTTCCAGACAGCCGGTTACATAGAGCAAAAAACTACCCCTGTGTGTGATTCAGAACAGTATTGCCTTTGCGCCAAAATATAGGAGAAAAGTAGCATATGGAAAGATTAAACAAGATATTGCAAATATTTTAAGTATGTTATGCAAAAGAAAAGGTGTAAAAATTGTAGAGGCAGAGATTTGTCCAGATCATGTTCATATGTTGGTTGAGATTCCCCCAAGCATAAGTGTATCGTATTTCGTAGGATATCTAAAAGGAAAGAGTACATTAATGATATTCGAACGCCATGCAAATTTGAAGTATAAATACGGAAAAGTTTATTAGCGGGAGGGACACCACAAAAAAGCCAGTAAATAAGCGGTTTGACAGCCATGCGGCAACGTATTTACTTCAAAATCAAGAGGCACTGACGGACAAATGATCTGTCAGTGCCTTTTTTGCTTTACTTTATAGGAAAGACCGCCTACGGCGCTCTTTTGAATTAAAAAGAGCCCACACGGAGGCGGGCAGAGGAAATAGACGATTCGGGTTTAGAAGATATAAAAGCCTTCTTCACCGAAATCGTCATCATCCAGATCATCGAATTCGTGTAAGAAATAATCCATATCCAGAAGATCATCGTCGCTCATAGCGCGGACTTCGTCAGAGGTCATTCCTTCTGGTGGATTTTTTATGTATTGCGCGCGAAGTTCCTTTGCAAGTTCCGCCTCAGTGATTCGTTTGATAGTGACCGCCTCCATTTCTGTATCAGATACATTCATTGTACCATGTAAAAGGAGACTATGGAAGAAAAGAAGAGGCAGGGGACCGGCACCGATGCTTCCGCATAACCTTTTCGTATAATTCATGCAAAGGAACAGGTTTGTGATTGAAATATAACTCAAGGAAAAGCATGGTTGTACCGCAGGCCGGACATTTTAAGGGATCATATCCAAAGGAATGAAGGATAGAATCCCGCCAACGGTTGAAGGAAAGAAGTATTTTATGCTTTTCCTTTGAAATAGCCCGGCGGAGATATCTGTCAGAGATACGGTGTCTGGCGTAAATGCCATAGTAACGGATCATCTTGAAATGCTTTTCCGGGATATGTTGAGTGAGTCGGGCCATGAAATCGAGAACGGGGATTGTTTCAGTAACCAGCTTTTCATCTTCATGACGATTGTAATGAAAAGTGACAAGATCACCATCATAAGAATCAATGCGTGAAGTTGCAATCACTGGTCTGCCAAGGTAACGGCCAATGTATTTGATCACCTGGGAAGGATTGCATTTATTGGGCATAGCCCGGACATAAAATCCATTTTGGTGATCGGCATAGACAGAAGCCTTTAACTTTTTAAAAGAATCGCCGATTCTGGAATGTAATTCGTTCAAAAGAGCGGTTTGGAAAGAATCCCGCAGGAGTCTGTAGTTGAAGTGTTTTTTGTGACGCCAACGAAGAGAATTACCAACCCCGCCTTCCGAAACGAGACAATGGATATGGGGATTCCATTTTAAGTCCCTGCCAAAGGTGTGAAGAACACAAATAAAGCCCGGAGTAAAGAGCTCTGATTTGTTATCTTTATGAAACATGCGTGAGATGACACTGTTAACAGCAGAGAAGAGGCAGTTCAAAAGAGAACGATCCTTTAAGAACAGAGGACGGAGTTCTCTGGCGATAGTAAAAACACAATGACGATGCTGTACATGGATGATCTTAAAGGACATAGAGGTAGTCCTGTCAATGGAGTACATGTTGCCACAGGTAGGACAAAAACGGGAATGACAGCGGAAAGGGACATATTTGAAATTTCCGCAGGAAGGGCAGATATACATGGCACCACCAAAAGAAGGATCACCACAGTGGATCATTTTTTGTACATTTTCGATGACAGAGTCGCGAGGATGTTGAAGGTAAATCATTTCCTCAAAATGGTCTTTAAAAATCTTTTGTAAAATATTCATAAGACTATTATGAAGGAAAATGAAGTAAAAAGAAACCCCTAATCCCCTCAAGATTGAGGGGTAGGGGAGTTGAAGTGTCGAAGACACTTTTTTACTAAGATGCCCCCTGAATAGATGGCACCAATACAACTCTGCTCCGGCAACGACTTTTTTCGTTGCCGGGGCTTTTTTCTTTTACCCAAAACCAAGAAGGAGGTCAAAACAATGCCGTTACATCTGGATTATTTCTACGGCGGCGAGGCCGAACAATACAGCTTTTATCGAGTACCCAAAGTCCTGTTTACCAATCCCCACTACAAAACTGTATCCGTCGAAGCAAAGGTGCTTTATGGGCTTTTGCTTGACCGGATGGCGCTGTCTGTCCGCAACGGCTGGTTCGACAGCGACAACCGGGTGTTCATCTACTTTACCCTGGAGGACGCTGTGGAACTGCTGGGTTGCGGTAAGGATAAGGCCATCAAACTGTTCAAGGAACTGGATCAAGATGGCGGCATCGGTCTGATTGAACGGAAAAAACAAGGCCAGGGCCGCCCCACTAAGATTTATGTCAAGAACTTCACCCTGCCGCAGGAACTCGGCCAGACTTCTGAAAAGCCGAAGTCTGCACCTCTGGACAGTGCCGAAGTCTTGACTTCTGAAAAACCGAAGTCTGGACTGCGGGAAACCAGAAGTCTTGACTTCGGAAAATCCGCCTCTAATAAGACTGATAAGAATAATACTGAATTGAGTGATACTGATCCATCTATCTATCCGCCGCAGGCGTCAGTGGAAAGCACAAAGCAGCAGAGCAAAAAGGATAGGATTGATTCGATGGATACCTACCGAGAACTGATAAAAGAAAATATTGACTACGATGTGCTGCTGATAGACTACCCCTATGACGAAGAAACCATCGCGGGGTATGTGGAGCTGATGGTGGAGGTCTGTTGCAGTCAGCGTGAATTTATCCGCATCAACCGGGAGGAGATTCCCACTGAGGTGGTAAAGAGCCGGATGCTGAAGCTGAATAAGGAACATATCAGCTATGTTCTGGACAGTATGCAAAAGAATACTACGCTGGTTGGAAATATCAAGGCTTACACCCTGTCGGCGTTGTATAACGCTCCTGTTACCATCAGCCAGTATTACACATCCCTGGTCAGCCACGATATGGCGCAGGGATTTGGCGGCAGCTGACAGACACCGAAATTTTCGTGAAAAACCAATCAAGATCACAAGGAGGTAGTGAGTACATGGCAAAGAAAATCAATATTCTGGTGGTGGAACCCGGACAGCCCCCGCGTCCAGCACAGGTGGAGGCCACATTGAAAACCTTTGAGAAGGTGGTGGGTGGTCCGGTGGAAATAGGCTGCTTTCTCCCCCAGCGGGTGCTGCTTGTCGGTCAGGAGGATGGCAAGCAGCGGGGACTTCCGCCCAATCGGGAGAATCCACAGGAGGGGGATTATATCGCAGGAACTTTTATGCTGTGCGGCTTTGAGGACGACAGTTTTATCTCTCTGACCCCTGCACAGCAGATGGAATTTCAGAGCCGGTTTGCAAAACCTGGAGAGTTTATGATGGTCGGTGCCGACAAGGTATGTGCCAGACCGGAAGAACTGGTTGGTGAGGTGTGCAGGCTGTGGAACAGCCTGCCAAATGGGCAGTCGGTGGTACTGACCAAATGGGGCGGCCCGGAAAGGGGCGTGACAGTATGATGCAGAAACAACAGAATATCCAGCCGGATGGCCGCAGTCAAGCAGACTGCGGCTTTTCTGATGCCAAAAACCACTTCCATGCGGTCAGCCTGAGTGGCGGCAAAGATTCCACCGCCATGCTTCTGCTTATGATTGAGCGAGGAATGCCTATTGACGCAGTGTTGTATGCCGATACCGGTATGGAGTTCCCCGAAATGTACGGACATCTGCAAAAGCTGGATGACCACCTGTACCGGGAGCGTGGTCTGCATATCACCACGCTGCGCCATTCAAAGAGCTTTGCGTGGATGATGTTTGAGGAACCAAAGCAGAAGCTTTCCTGTCTTGCCAACCGGCAGCGCCTGGGGATTCCACCTTATGGTAACGGTTGGCCCGGAATCAAGGTGCGTTGGTGTACGGGTCAGCTGAAAACCCATCTGCTGACAAAAGAGGTCAACCGTATCAAACAGCATCGCAATGCCCTGCAATATGTCGGAATCGCTGCGGACGAATCCCAGCGGTGCAGGGGTGAACAGTATCCGCTGGTAGATTGGGGGATCACCGAGGCACAGGCTCTCCAAATCTGTTATGACCGGGGCTTTGATTTTGGCGGTCTGTATGAAATCTATCATCGTGCCTCCTGCTGGTGCTGCCCTTTCCAGCGGATCGATGAACTCCGCAAGCTGCGCCTGCACCATCCAGAATTGTGGAGCCGGCTGTTGGAGATGGATGAACGGGCAAGGGCACAGTTTGGCACCGGTCCTCTGGGACAGTTTAAGACGCGGTGGAGCGTGGCGGAGCTGGATGCCCGGTTCGCGGCGGAGGAAAGCCAGTGAGATACCTTCTGCGACGCCTGGTGGTACCGCCTTAATCCATATCGAACAGCAATTCACGACAAGGAAAGGAGGTTTTCACCATGCAGGATGAAGTACGGGATAAATCGGTGGCTCTAGTGATTAAGGTGGGTAAGACTGGCGGCAAGCTGACCGCCGACCTTCTGAAATGGGCCATCCGCCGCTATCAAGCCCAGCAGAAGAATCCGAAAATCCATCATGGCAAGCAGACGGTCAAGCAGCTTGTAGGCCAGGGCAGCGGTGTTCAGAATATTGAGATCACAGAAAAGAACATAAAGTCTTTTGAGCGTGTGGCACGAAAATATGGCGTGGATTTTGCGCTGAAAAAGGACCCGGCTCAGGGTAAGTATCTGGTGTTCTTCAAGGCACGGGATGAAGCGGCGCTTCAGGCGGCATTTACCGAGTATGCAGCCAAAAGCCTGCACCGGGAACCGAAAAAGCCGTCCTTACGAAAACAGCTTGCCCACTTTAAGGAGCTGATTGCCCATCAGACCCGCGATACCGTGAAGAATCGGGAGAAGGGAGGAATGGAACTGTGAAACTGGATTTGAAAAAATACATTCTGCCAAACCTGCCCTATCTTTTCCTGTTCTGGTTCTTTACCAAGGTTGCACAGGGCTACCGGCTGGCGGTGGGGACAGATGCTGTCACAAAGGCAATGGGTGCATTGTCCGGTTTGGGTGCGCTGCTCTCTGAAAATCCACTGCCCAGCTTTCATCCCCGGGATTTACTGATTGGTGCAATCGGAGCGGCAGCTGTTCGGGCGGCGGTCTATTTTAAGGCAAAGAATGCGAAGAAGTACCGCCAAGGGGTCGAATACGGGTCAGCCAGATGGGGTGGGCCGAAAGATATAGCCCCATTCATATCTCCAAAGTTTGACCAAAATATCCTGCTGACCCAGACAGAGCGTATTATGCTTGGCAGAAATAAGATTCCCAAGTATAATATCAATAAAAATGTGCTGGTGATCGGCGGTTCCGGCTCCGGCAAGACCCGCTTCCATATCAAACCCAACCTGATGCAGATGAACGCCAGCTATATCATCACCGACCCGAAAGGCACAGTCTTGATTGAGTGTGGAAAGATGCTCCAGCGGGGTGGATATGAGATCAAGATTCTCAACACCATCGACTTCAAGCAGTCCATGCGTTACAACCCCTTCCGGTACATCCGGTGCGAGAATGATATTCTAAAGCTGGTCAACTGCATCATGGAAAACACCAAGGGCGAGGACAGCCGGGGCGGTGAGGATTTCTGGGCAAAGGCCGAGGCTCTGTACTACCAGGCGCTGATCGCATATATCTGGTATGAAGCACCGGAGGAGGAAAAGAACATGACCACCCTGTTGGAAATGCTCAATGCCTCTGAAGTCCGGGAGGAGGATGAAAGCTTCAAAAATGCCGTTGATTTGATGTTTGAGCAGCTGGAAAAGCGTGACCCAGAACACTTTGCGGTGCGCCAGTATAAGAAATATAAGCTGGCTGCCGGAAAAACAGCCAAGTCGATCCTGATTTCCTGTGGTGCCCGCCTTGCTCCCTTTGACATTAAGGAGGTCCGCCAGCTGATGGAGGGGGACGATTTGGAACTGGATAAGATTGGGGACAGGAAAACAGCGCTGTTTTGTATTGTGAGTGATACCGACACGACATTTAGTTACATTGCAGCGATGGCTTATACCCAGATGTTTAATGTGCTGTGCGATGAAGCCTTGAAAAATGGCGGTGCGCTCAAAAATCATGTGACCTGTCTGCTGGATGAATTTGCAAACCAGAAAATCCCCAATTTTCAACACCTGATTTCGGTTATCCGCAGCCGGGAGATTTCAGCCCACATTGTGGTGCAGACCCAGTCCCAGCTAAAGGCTTTATACAAGGATCATGCGGAAACCATCATCGGCAACTGCTCCTGTGTCCTGTTTCTGGGCGGCAAAGAGCAAAGTACCCTGAAGGAAATTTCGGAAACCCTGGGTAAAGAAACCATTGATATGTTCAATACCTCTGACAGCAGAGGCAGCCAGCGGAGCATGGGGATAAACTATCAAAAGCTGGGAAAGCAGCTTATGTCAACCGATGAGCTGGCAGTAATGGACAATAGCAAGTGCATCCTTCAGGTGCAGGGTGTCCGTCCATTCTTTTCAGATAAATACGATATAACAAAGCATCCCCAGTACAAATACCTGTCGGATGCTAACCCGAAAAACGCTTTTGATACTGAAAAGTATCTGAGCCATAGATTGACCGTAAGGCCGGAAGATGTGTTCGACTGCTGTGAACTCGACGCACCACCCGCCTGCGATAGAAACGCCGTTTGACTTTGTGCAGACGGTGCTTTTTTATTTTACCTATTTCGTTTTCAAAATAAGGAGGATACTGCGTATGGAATTTTTTGCTTCTGCGATTGATACTTTGAAGGTCCTGGTGATTGCCCTGGGCGCTGGTCTGGGTGTGTGGGGTGTCATCAATCTATTGGAAGGATATGGAAATGACAATCCTGGCGCGAAATCACAGGGAATTAAACAGCTCATGGCCGGCGGTGGTGTTGCCCTGATCGGGATGCAGCTGATCCCCCTGCTGGCGAACCTGTTTGGTTAATCCAGCGAGGTAGACGCCTATGCTGAACATCCTCGACATCATCTTAGACTGGATCAAGCAGATGCTCCGGGACTGCATTATGGGCAACCTGGATGGAATGTTTGACCAGATCAACACAGAGGTCGGGGAGGTTGCGGTCAATGTGGGGACGACCCCGGAGGCATGGAACTCCGGGGTCTTTTCCATGATCCGCAGTTTAAGCGATAACGTGGTGGTTCCCATAGCCGGCATCATTATTACCTTTGTGCTGTGCTATGAGTTAATCAGCATGATTATTGAAAAAAACAACCTTCACGACTTTGAAACCTTCACGCTCTACAAGTGGATTTTCAAGGTATTCGTGGCAGTTTACCTTGTGACCCACACCTTTGACATTACGATGGCGATTTTTGAGGTCGGTCAGAATGTAGTACAGCAAAGCTCCGGCATCATCAGCGGGAGTACCAGCGTAGATTTTGCGGCGGCGCTGGGCGACATCGAAGCGCAGCTGGAAACGATGGAGATCGGCGAATTGTTCGGCCTGCTGGTAGAAACCATGCTGCTGCGGATCACCATGCCCATCCTTTCCTTCTGCGTCATGCTGGTGCTGGTAGGGCGTATGATTGAGATTTATATTTATTGCTCAGTCGGGGCAATCCCTTTTGCCACCATGACCAACCGGGAGTGGGGGCAGATGGGAAACAACTATCTGCGGGGCCTTGTGGCGCTTGGACTGCAAGGCTTTTTTATTATGATCTGTGTTGCCATTTATGCGGTGCTGATCGGTCAGATTGGAAATGCCGGCAACATCCATATCGCCATCTGGCAGTGCGCCGGTTATACGGTGCTGCTTTGCTTTTCCCTGTTTAAGACAGGAGCCATCTCGAAGTCAATTTTCAACGCCCACTAACTGAAATTTGGAGGAAAACGCTATGAATGAAAACAGATTACCCCAAGTCGGAACAGAACAGAAGCTGGATGTGCGCGTCAAAGTCTATCCGGTAAAGGAAGAAAACAGCAAGCTGCTGGCATTTGCCAGTGTGACCCTGAACGGCTGCTTTGCTGTCAATGGGATTCGCCTGATGGACAGCGAAAAGGGCGCATTTGTGGCGATGCCCAGCCGGAAAGATAAGGACGGAAGCTACCACGACATCTGCTGTCCCACGACAAAGGAAATGCGCCAGGCGCTGAATGCCGCCATCTTAGGCGAATATGAAAAGGCGGTGGAACTCCCTTCGGTGCGCGGCGCGCTGCAAAGTGCCGCAAAGGAATCTGCGGCCCGTCCGGCTCCTGATGTGCAGAAGTCAGCGGGCAGAGACGCAAGGTAAAGGAAAGGAGCCAATATGAACCAGGAAAATTTGAACAATGCTCTGTATGACAAAATGGCGGCGGAGCAGGATACCTACCGCTCCTGGCTGCTGGGGCAGACACCGGAGGAAATCCTGAACCACACCTATGAGTACACAGTGCGGGAGGATATATTGATGGCGATGGAGGAAATGGATCTGCCCCGTCAGCAGGCTGAGGCACTTTTGTCCTCTCCGTCTCCGCTGAGCGATGTGTATCAGCATTTTACCAATCTGGAAACGGAACATATGGATGTCATCCGTGCAAGCATCGAGGACCGGGCAAAGGATGCGCTGGACAGCCAGCAGGAAGCGACCCGCGCTGTTCCTGTGTACCGTCAGTCACTAAAGTATGCCAGGGAGCATAACGAAACCGACCTCTGGAAAGCATCCCATCAAACCAATATTGCCTGCCGGGATGCCATTGAAACCGCCATACGGGAGGGATTTGACGGGATGCATCTTTCGGGGGCTGCGGCGAAAGAGGTGCTGGCTGCGTTCAGCCCGGAACGAGTGACCCATGTGCTGGCGGCAACGATTCAGGAAAAGGATTGGGACCAGCGCTTTTCCAGCCGTAACCGGGCGTGGGCGCAGGCAGTCCCTGTCCTGGAAAATGGCCGGCGCGATGAGTATATTGTGAACAGCCATCCAGCGGTATTAGATGGCTTTGTGTCCCTTACCCGTAAGGAACTGGAGGCGGTTCGGGAACAGCCGGAGCAGAAACCATCCATCAAGGCGCAGCTGGCAGCCAAGCCAGTTCAGGCAAGCCAGACAGCGCCGTCCAGGGATAAGGAGGCAAGATGAACCATTCAGAAAGGACGGAGGCATGGAATGAAGCGAAAAAACAGGATGTGGCGCAAAGAAAGCTGGCGTGGGAAAGACATCAGACGGAACAATCTGGCATTCCCGTCCAAGTGCTGGACGACCAGAGGATACAGAACGAAGCAGACCGGATCGCTTCCACGCTCCAGAACCTGACCGCCCACAACAGCCCAAGAAAGACCCATTTCATCGTCCGGGTAGCAGAGAATGTGACAGCTAAGGCCAGTCCCGGAGAGATGGCGCGCCTGCTGGCTGCGGTGCAGTGCCGTGTCCCCGGCAACCTCTTTTTTGATACCCTTCCGGGCATGGCAGGCGTGTACTGCTTTCGGTCGCCGGATGATTGCAGGAACCAGGAGGTGAGAAAATGCCTTTTGTGCCAGTACCCAAGGATTTGACAAAAGTAAAGACCAAGGTTGCCTTCAACCTGACCAAACGCCAGCTGGTCTGCTTTGGGCTGGGCGGCCTTGTTGGAATCCCGGCCTATCTTTTCACAAGGGCCAGTTTGGGAAACGAATCATCGGCTCTGCTGATGATCGGCCTGATGATGCCTTTTTTCTTTTTCGGCATCTACGAAAAAGACGGACAGCCGCTGGAACAGGTCATAAAAAACTATATCGAAGCCCAATTTCGGCGGCCCCGTACCAGACCCTATCAGTCGGATAACCTGTATGCAGCCCTGATGCGGCAGCACGACCACGACAAGGAGGTGGCAGAACTTGAAAACAAAACGGCAGGTACAGCAGGAAAAAAGCCTTCAGGCGGCAAAAAGCCAGTTAAAAAAGGATAAAGCTGACCTGGGGAAGCTGATCCGGCTGTCCCCGGATCGGAAACTTACCAGCTCAGAGAAACGGCGGCTGAGCGCCGCTGTCAAAAAAGCCAAGCGGGACGGGCGCATCCCCAAAACCGCCCAGCAGACGATTCCCTATCAGGAGATGTGCCGGGACGGCATCTGCGTGGTGAACGATCACTTTTTCACCAAGCAGATTCAGTTTTACGACATCAACTACCAGCTGGCACAGAACGATGATAAGAACCAGATTTTTGAGAATTACTGTGACTTTCTCAATTATTTTGATGCTTCCATCCACTTCCAGCTGTCCTTCTTAAATCAGCGGGTCGATATGGAGGAATACAAACGCACCATCCATATCCCGGAGCAGACCGATGATTTCAACGCCATCCGAAAGGAGTATTCGGATATGCTCAAGGGTCAGCTTGCCAAGGGCAACAACGGCCTGAGCAAAACCAAGTATATTACATTTGGCATTGAGGCAGATGATTTGAAGGCGGCAAAGCCAAGACTGGAGCGGATTGAGGCGGATATTCTGGCAAATTTCAAGGTGCTGGGGGTCAAGGCCCGCGCTCTGGACGGATATGAGCGTCTTTCCATCCTGTACCGGATGTTCCACCCCGCAGACGGAAAACTCCGGTTTGCCTGGGACGCCATCTGGAAAACCGGGCTGTCCAGCAAGGATTTTATTGCGCCGGACAGCTTTACCTTCAAAAACGGTCGGACATTCCTGATTGGAAAAACCTTTGGTGCAGTCAGTTTCCTGCAAATCCTGGCACCAGAGCTGACCGACCGGATGCTGGCAGATTTTCTGGAACTGGAAAGCAGTATGGTGGTGACGCTGCATATCCAGTCCATCGACCAGAGTGCAGCCATCAAGACCATTAAGCGCAAGATCACAGACCTGGACAAAATGAAAATCGAGGAGCAGAAAAAAGCGGTCAGGGCAGGGTACGACATGGAAATTATTCCAAGCGACCTTGCTACCTATGGAAGCGAGGCCAAGACACTGCTGGAAGATTTGCAGAGCCGCAATGAGCGGATGTTCCTGGTGACGGTGCTGGTGATGAACACCGCACCATCCCGACAGAAGCTGGAGAACAACATCTTCCAGGCGGCGGGCGTTGCCCAAAAATACAACTGCGCCCTGCGCCGCCTGGATTACCAGCAGGAGCAGGGGCTGATGTCCTCCCTGCCGCTGGGCTTAAACCAGATTCCCATTCAGCGGGGGCTTACCACCTCAAGCACTGCCATCTTTGTGCCGTTCACCACGCAGGAATTATATATGCGTGGGGAAGCCCTCTACTATGGCCTGAATGCCTTATCCAACAACCTGATTATGGCTGACCGTAAGAAGCTGAAAAACCCCAACGGGCTGATTCTGGGAACGCCGGGTTCCGGCAAGTCTTTCTCTGCCAAGCGGGAGATCACCAATGCTTTTCTCATTACACAGGATGATATTGCCATTATCGACCCGGAGGACGAATACTCGGCGCTAGTGCAGCGGCTGGGCGGACAGGTCATTGATATTTCTCCCACCTCCGACCAGTATATCAACCCTATGGACTTGACCCTCAACTATTCAGAGGACGACAATCCGCTGACCCTAAAGAGCGATTTCATCCTCTCCCTGTGCGAGCTGATCGTAGGCGGAAAATCGGGGCTGGAGCCGGTGGAAAAGACCATCATTGACCGCTGTGTCCACATGGTCTACCGGGAGTATCTGCAAGACCCCATCCCGGAGAAGATGCCGATTCTGGGCGATCTGTACCAGCTTTTGCGGGAACAGCCGGAAAAGGAGGCACAGCGGCTTGCCACTGCTTTGGAAATCTATGTCACCGGCTCCCTCAATGTATTTAACCACCTCACCAATGTGAAAATCAAAAGCCGGATTGTCTGCTATGTCATCAAAAAATTGGGTAAGCAGCTGAAAAAGTTCGGGATGCAGGTGGTGCAGGACCAGGTGTGGGGACGGGTCAGTGAAAACCGGGAACAGAAAAAATCCACCCGTCTGTACATTGACGAAATGCACCTTCTCCTGAAAGAGGAACAGACCGCTGCCTACACCGTTGAAATCTGGAAACGCTTCCGCAAATGGGGCGGAATCCCCACAGGGATCACCCAAAATGTGAAGGACCTGCTTTCCAGCCGGGAAATTGAGAACATTTTTGAGAACTCGGACTTTATCTATATGCTCAACCAGGCGGCGGGCGACCGTTCCATCCTGGCCAGACAGCTGAATATCTCCCCCCACCAGCTGTCCTATGTGACCAACAGTAATGCCGGTGAGGGGCTTTTGTTTTATGGGAATGTAATCATCCCATTTGTTGACCACTTCCCCAAGGACACCGAACTCTATTCCATTATGACCACCCGCCCGGAGGACCTGGCGGAGCAGGTTCAGTAAGGAGGTGTAAGGCGTGGAGTATATAAACAATGTTACCCTTGCCGCCATCGGCAGCGTGGAGCGGCTGGAACAGGCAGTGCCCCAGGGCCGGGAGAAAAAAGCCCCGGAGGCCAGCCTATGAGGGAGCAGGAATTTCGTTCCAGGGATAAAAAAGTCCATAAAATGAGCCGGGACGGTCTGGTTGAGCAGAACCAGACCACCGGCGAGGAACAGCGGGTCAGCCAGCGTCTGGAGGATGTTTCTTTTGAAAAAGGCCGCCCCCGGGAACAGGCGGCAGGTCATCGTGCAGCAAAGCGCGTGGCCCGACAGCAGCAGTCCCTTCGGGACGCTGACCCCATGGAGGGACATTCCGAGCCGGAGGGATGGGGGCCGGCAGGTGCGCCTGCCTCCATGCGGGATGCCGGAGATAAACCGATTATTAGAAAGCAGTTTCAGGAACGCACGGAGCCGGAATCAGCAGTTCCACGCAAACCGCCGCCCAGGGACAGCCGGAGAAGCGGCACAGTGGAACAATCAGCTGACGGAAAAACCGTGGAATCCGGGCGGCTCAAATTTACCGCTGAGGAAGAGCCCCAGGAGGGTCGTACCAGACGGACAAAAAAACGGCTGCGATTTGAAGACGCTGCACCATCCTCCGATGGTACTGCGCCGGATGGACAGGATGCTGGAACAGAACCCATGGACGAACCGGAGAAAGCCAGCCATGAAAAGGCGCACCGGCAATATGAAAAAGCCAGACGCCGGGTGGAGCAGTCGGGCAAAAAGCTGGAAAAAGCACAGAGCAAACTTCCTTCCAGACGAAAAATCCAGCTGAGCCGCCAGTACGACAGCGACACCGGAAAGGTGCGCCGCCGCCTTCGGTTTGAGCAGGAGGTGATCCCGGAATCGGAAACACCTTCTCTTTCCAAACAGGCGGTAAAGGGCACTGTGCAGACTGCAAAGACAGCGGCTGTTTTCAAAGTACACACGAAAATCCGGGAGGTGGAACAACAGAATGTGGCGGTGGAGGCTGCCCATAAGGGGGAGTTTCTTGCCGAGCGCGGCGCAGGGCGTTTTCTTCGCTGGAACCGTCAGCGGCTGCGCACGAAGCCCTATCGGGATGTGCAAAAGGCCGAGTGTCGGCTGGTAAAGGACAATGCCCGTCTTGCCTGGCAGACTGCACTTCGGGATCACCCGGAGCTGCAAAAGAAAAACGCCATGATGAAATGGGTGCAGAAGCAGAAAATCAAGCGCAAATATGCCCAGGCTGCCAGGGAGGCACAGAAAACCGCACAGCATACCCGAAATGTGCTAACTGCTACCGGACAGGTGATCCGGGCAACGGCACAGATGGTAGCTGCCCATAAGGCAGTATTTCTTGCCGTAGCTGGACTTGTGGTGGTGGTACTGTTTTTTGCGGCGGGGATGGCTTCCTGTACGGCGATGCTTTCCGGTGTCCAGTCCTCCTATATCTCCTCCTGCTATGTGGCAGACGAGGCAGAGATTGATGACAGCGAACTGCATTATACCGAATTGGAAACTGATTTGCAGAAGGACATCAAGGATACGGAAATCAACTATCCGGGCTTTGACGAGTACCGGTACAACATCGGGGAGATTGGACACAACCCTTATGAATTGATGAGCTATCTCTCCGCTGTTTATGATGCGTTTACCTATGCACAGGTGCAGGCAGAGCTGGAACGGCTTTTTTCCCAGCAGTACACCCTGACCAGGGAGGAAATCGTGGAGACCCGGTATGACAGCGAAGGCGACCCTTATGACTGGTATGTGCTGCAAACCACTCTTTCGGTTCGGCCTTTGGGGCAGATCATTGCAGAAAGCCTGCCGTCCGGGGAGCAGAGCGACCGGTACGGCGTATATATGCAGACCTACGGTAACCGTCAGGCATTCGGCAATCCTTTTGATTTTCCCTGGCTGTCCTATGTATCCAGCCCATACGGATATAGAATCCATCCCATTAGCGGGGAGAAAAACCTGCATCACGGGATGGATATTGCAGTGGCACAGGGGACGCCTATTCGGGCGGTACACGATGGAAGGATCGTTTCAGCCGGAGACGCCGGGGGCTATGGTTTGTGTGTGGTTATTGAGGACGACAAGGGCTATCAGTCCCGGTACGCCCACTGCGCCAGCCTGTCGGTCGGCGCAGGGCAGGAGGTTAAGCGGGGCGATGTGATTGCCACTGTGGGCAGCACCGGCAACAGCACAGGACCGCATCTGCATCTGGAAACCATGTTAAACGGCCAGTATCTGAATCCCTACTACTTTGTGGACAACGGAGATACCAGCGGCGGTGCGCGTCCCGGCGAACCGGGCGGGCCGGTGATCCCGGACTACTCCGGGGAACCGATGGGAGACGGCAGCTTCGATGCCATGATGGCAGAAGCCGAAAAATACCTGGGCTACCCCTATGTCTGGGGCGGTTCCTCTCCCTCCACCTCCTTTGACTGTTCCGGGTATGTATCCTGGGTCATCAACCAGTCCGGCGTGGGCAGCGTGGGCCGGCAGACTGCTGGAGGCTTATACAATCTCTCCACTCCGGTTTCCAGGGAGAACGCCCAGCCGGGCGACCTGATCTTCTTTAGCGGAACCTATTCATCGCCGGGGCCGGTGTCCCATGTGGGCATTTATGTAGGAAACGGGCAGATGCTCCACTGCGGGGACCCCATCGGTTACGCAAATATCAACAGCAGCTATTGGACGAAACACTTTTATGCTTTTGGCAGGATTGGAGGATGATATAGATTGAAAATCGGACTATTGGATGTAGACAGCCACAACTGGCCCAACCTTCCCCTGATGAAGCTGTCTGCCCACCATAAGGCACGAGGCGATCTGGTGGAGTGGTGGAATCCAGCCCATCAATACGACCGTGTTTACAAAAGCAGGGTTTTTACCGACCTGTACTCAAAGGACAGCATAGCAGTGACCAATGCCGGCGAGGTGGTGCTTGGCGGCACCGGCTACGGCATTTTTCAAAACCTGCCGGACGAGATAGAACATATCCGCCCGGATTACTCCATTTATCCGCAGTTTGCAGACACGGCATACGGCTTTTTGAGCCGTGGCTGTCCGAGAAACTGCGGATTTTGTATTGTCAGCGGCAAGGAAGGGCGGAAAAGCATCAAAACCGCAGACCTGTCGGAGTTCTGGGACGGACAGAAGGAAATCAAGCTGCTGGATGCAAACCTTCTGGCCTGTGCCGACCATGAGGGGCTGCTGATACAACTTGCCGAAAGCCGCGCCTTAGTAGATTTTACCCAGGGGCTGGACATCCGGCTGATTACACCGGATAACACGGCGCTCTTAAACCAGGTGCGGGTCAAAACGGTGCATTTTGCCTGGGATGATCCTTCCATCGACCTGACGCCGTATTTTTGCCGCTTTCTGGAATGGAGCAGGATCACAGACTATCGAAAGCGGCGGGTCTATGTGCTGGCAAACTACGGCAGCACCCATGAGCAGGATTTGTACCGGGTGGAAACCCTGCGGGAACTGGGTTATGACCCTTACCTGATGGTTTATAACCGGCCCAGCGCCCCCAGAATTACCCGGCAGCTCCAGCGTTATGTAAACAACAAGCGGATTTTTCACACAGTCCCGCATTTTGCAGACTATGTGCCGAACTGGAAAGGAGGAAGCAGCCATGAAGCTTGACAGGCTGAAGGCGGACCTTGCCAAAGCAAAGGAGAAATCTAGCGAATGGCAGGCCAGGGTCAAAGATATTGAACGGCAGATCACCGAACAGGAGAACCTTGAAATCTTGCAGATGGTGCGCAGCGTGGCTGCCACCCCGGAGGAGCTGCGCGGTCTTTTGGAAGCTCTTGGGGCGGCAAAGGAGCCGCTCCAGACAAATCGGATGAATCAGGAGGAATCAATGTAATGGCAAATACGATATTCAAACGGATTGTATCGCTGGGATTGAGTGTATTGCTCAGCCTTGCCGCCGCTGTGCCGCTGATGGGCGCAGCAGCTACCGTCCAGGCCGCCGGTTCCGGCGTGTCCGGCAACGATGTTCCATTAGAAGAAACGGTCTGTACCTGTGATGAGAAATGTAGCGAAACCACCATCAACATGGACTGCATGGTGTGTGCAGCAGATGTAAGCGGCTGTATGGGCAAGGAGCCGGAGCCAGCGCCAGTCTGTTTTTGCGATGTAAAATGCACACCGACCACTCCCAACATGGACTGCGCGGTGTGTGCGGCTGATGTAAATGGTTGTACCGGCAAGGAGCCGGAGCCAGCGCCGGTCTGCAACTGTGCCAGTAAATGTGAAACGGGAAAGGTCAACGAGGACTGTCCTGTCTGTAAAACTGACCTGGCCGCCTGTACAGGAAAGGCTCCTGATCCTGTTCCTGTTTCCAATGTGACCATTTCCATCCTTCCTCCCTCCGGCTGGCATACCAGAGCCGCAGATGTGTCCATCCATGTGACAGATGAGGCAGGAACAGGTTTTTCCGCTGTAAAGGTCAAGGTGGAGAAAAATGGGAACTGGCAGGACATCACCGATGAACTGGAGGAAAAAGACAACCTGCATACCGGAGTAGTGGAGATTTCTGAAAACTGTACCATCTATGTGACCGTTACCGGACACGATGAGCAGATTTTTGAAAAGTCCAGATATATCGAATGCTTTGACCGCACTGCCCCTACCCTCCGGGCGGCTGTGGACGGACGGCTTTTGCGGGCTGAGGCCGATGATGACCTTTCCGGTGTGGCAGCAATTTATGTGGATGGAGAACGGCACACCGATTTGACCAATGGGACACTGGATATTCGTCTGCGGGATTTGGAGGAGCATTTTGAACAGATCACCGTCCAGGCAGTAGACGAGGCTGGTAACAAATCGAGAAATGTTCTGGTAAAAAATCCTGAGTACCGGGAACCGGAGGAAGATCAAAACCAGGGCGGCTCCCAATGCCCAGCTCCTTCCGATAAGCCGGCTGCACCTACGACCCCAACGACACCTCCTGCAACCACACCATCCAAACCAAGCACACCGCCTGCATCGAATCAGCCCTCCGGCAGCCAGGGTACATCCAGCAGCGGCAGTTCCGGCAGCGCGTCCACTTCCAAGCCCTCGGCATCTGCCAGCGCAGACCCGGAGACAAAGCCGGACACCAAACCCCGTGACCCGGTTCCTTTGACCCCGGATGGGCAGGCTGCTGTACTGGACAATGTTACCGGCGAGGACGGGAAGGAGTTTTTTACCTTCACAACCCCGAATGACAATACCTTTTATCTGGTGATCGACCGCCAGAGAGACGGCGAAAATGTGTATTTCTTAAATGCTGTTACCGAGGACGATCTGATGGCTCTGGCAGAGCAGGGAACGGAAAAGCCCGATGTCTCCGCTGTGCCGGAACCGGAGCCGGTGTGCAGCTGTAAGGAACAGTGCCTTCCCGGTGAGGTAAATACCAACTGTCCGGTCTGTGCGATGCGCTACAAGGACTGTACCGGCAAAGCGCCTGTGCCGGAGGAACCGGAAGAAGAACCCAGCCAGGGCGGCGGTGCTGGAACCATCATTTTTATCCTGATTGCGGTGCTGGCGGCTGGCGGTGCAGGCTACTATTTCAAAATCTATAAGCCCAAACGGGAACTGGATGACGCGGAGGACTTTGACGAGATTACCGGGGCGGAGGAAGAAATGGTAAATGAGGACGAGGATGTATCCCAGGAATCCGATGCCACGCAGGTAGACGCTGACGAGCCGGAGGAACCGGACTATCCCGATTACCCGGACGAATATGGGGAGGAACCGGAGGAAAGGGGCTGATGGAATGCGATTTACAAACAGCCCGTATGAAAACATGATGAGGCAGAAACCAGCCGGGCGGCGGGCAGAGGAAACTCTGCCCGTCTACCCTCCCGGACACCGCTGCCATAACTGCCCCTATGGGCGTAGCAGTCCCTGTCTGGGGGTGTGCCTGCAAAACCTGATGCGAAAGGAGGAAGAAAAGTGCAGCTTGTGATTGCGGAAAAGCCCAGTGTTGGGCAGGCGCTGGGGAAGGTACTGGGAGCATCCCAGCGCCGGGACGGCTATCTGGAAGGACCGGATGTGCTGGTCAGCTGGTGCATTGGTCATCTGGTGGAACTGGCCCCGGCTGACCGGTATGACCCACGCTACTCCAAATGGTCCAGAGAGGATTTGCCCATCCTGCCGCAGCACTGGCAGTACCAGGTGCTGCCGGATACCAGAAAGCAGTTTGAAACCATAAAAGCCCTGATGCACGACAGCCGGGTGGACACCATTGTGTGCGCCACCGATGCAGGCCGTGAAGGGGAACTGATTTTCCGGCTGACCTATTATTTGTGCAGATGTGAGAAGCCTGTCCGGCGGCTGTGGATCTCCAGCATGGAGGAATCTGCCATCCGCAAAGGGTTTGCCAACCTGCTGGACAGCAGAAATTATGACCGTCTGTATGACGCTGCTCTTTGCAGAGCCAAGGCCGACTGGCTGATCGGTATTAACGGGACACGGCTCTTTACTACCCTGTATCACGGCAAGACCCTGAATGTAGGCCGGGTGCTGACCCCGACCCTGGCTCTTTTGGTGGAGCGTGAGGCGGCCATTGCCAGCTTCAAAAAGGAGAAATTTTACACGGTGGAGCTGGAATTAGAGGATTTCCGCCCGGTCAGCGGGCGGTTTGCCTCCAAAACCGAGGCGGAAAAACTGCGGAAAAAATGCCTTGGCAAAACAGTCTGTGTGAAATCCATTCTCCGGCAGGACAAAACGGAGTGCCCACCGAAGCTGTATGATTTGACTACCCTCCAACGGGAGGCCAACCGACTGTTTGATTACACTGCCCAGCAGACTTTGGATTATCTCCAGAGCCTCTATGAAAAACGGCTTGCCACCTACCCCCGGACGGACAGCCGGTACTTGACCGGGGACATGGCGGCGGGACTTCCGGCGCTGTGTCAGGGTATCGCTGGGATGCTGCCGTTTGCACTGGGGGCAGATATTCCGGTGCATCCGGCCCAGGTGGTGGATAACAGCAGGGTATCCGACCATCATGCCATCATTCCCACCAGGGAGGCTGTCAGCGCCGACCTTGCCAGTCTGCCCACCGGGGAGCGCAATATCCTCTTTCTGGTTTCGGTTCGGTTGTTGTGCGCTGTGGGGAATCCCCACATCTATGAAGAAACTGCTGTGACCGTGACCTGCGGCGGCGTGGACTTCTCTGCCAAGGGAAAGGCGGTAACAGACGAGGGCTGGAAAGCCATAGACCGGATGTTCCGCACTTCTCTCAAACAAAAACCGGAGCCGGAGGAAAGCTCTCTGCCAAGACTGCAAGAGGGGCAGAGCATTCCCAGTGCCGGCGCGGTACTCAGAGAGGGGCAAACTGCACCTCCCCGGTCATACACCGAAGATACCCTCCTGGCAGCGATGGAACACGCCGGAGCCGAAGATTTTGCAGAGATAGAAAACCTGGAGAGAAAGGGGCTGGGTACACCTGCCACCCGCGCTGCTGTTCTGGAAAAGCTGGTGCGTTCCGGTTTTGCAGAGCGCAGGAAGAAACAATTCCTGCCAACCAACCGGGGGATGGAACTGATCCGGGTCATGCCGGAGCAGCTGAAATCGGCAAAACTCACCGCCCAGTGGGAAAACAAGCTCAAGCAGGTGGAACGGGGCGAACTTGCACCAGCTGACTTTATGGCCGGGATCGAAGGGCTGACCGCCAGCCTTATTAAGACCTATGCAGGCGTGTCGGTGGGCGCGTCCGCCCTGTCCCAGCCTGTCTGTGCGGCGGTAGGAGTGTGCCCCCGCTGCGGCAAGCCTGTGGTGGAGGGAAAAAAGAGCTTCTTTTGTCTGGGTTATCACGATACCCCTTCCTGTGGGTTTGCCCTGTGGAAAAACGACCGCTTTTTTACCAACAAACATAAACAGCTGACGAAAAAGACAGCTGCCGCCCTGTTGAAAGATGGGCGCGTCCCGATGACCGGCCTGTTCTCTGAGAAAAAAGGTATCCTTTACGATGCTGTGGTGGTAATGGACGACGATGGAGGAAGGTTTGTCCGTTTTCATTTGGAATTTGACAATAAAAAGAAGGAAGGAGCCAGCGTATGAACTACAATCCTTATTTTGCCCGCCGCTTAAAGGGGCTGTTTACTATTACAGATATGGAACCGGAGGCACTTGCCCGTTATATGGGGGTCACGCCCCACACCGTCCGCTTATGGGAAAACGGCGGTCTTGTCCCGGATGTGTACCAGTTTCAAAAGATCGCCGCCTTTTTCGGGCTGTCCTATGAGTGGTTTTTGGATGGGACAGCCGGAACGCCGGATGCGGAAGAACTGGCGGTACAGCTGGGACTGAGCGGAGAAACGGTAGAAACCCTGATGGAACTGGCCCAGACGGAACCGGATGAGGTACTGGAGAGCCTGGATCACGCAGTCTATGCACTGATTGGCGCCATTGCCGCTGTGCGTGAAGATGTGGAGGAGGAGTAAAATGAAACATGGATACGGCATCAGACGGGCTGAAAACCTGATGAACAGCATGGAGGACAGCCAGGGCCGCTCCCTTTTTGGCACGGGAGAAAAGGAGCTTGTCTGCAACTATGCTTATCACATCGAGGCGTTTTCCAAACTGAAGGCATTGGCAGAAACACTGGCACAGAGCAGGTTTGAGCTGCGGCGCGGCTATATAGACCCGGAGGTTTCCCAGAGGGTCAACCGGGAAATCGACCGCGTGGAGGAAATCTGGCAGCGTCAGGATGAAACCGGTATTTTGGAATATCTGCCAATCCCCTTTTCTGATTTTGAGGACGGAGATTTGACCGGCGCGGAGTATCTGCTGGAAACAGGTGAAAAGCTGAGATTAAGCCCGCCATCCCTGGAATACTATGTGTCTGAGAACCGGCTGGCTGATGGAACCCTTACCACACCCCATATCTACCGGGGTGTGAACTTTGACGGGCAAGGCCAGCCCCTTGCTTTTCGCCAGGAGGATGGAGTGCAGCTGGAAAATCCACATCAGGCAGTGGGACCGGAGATCGGTATTCAGCAGACAGGCGTCTCTTATGGACTGATAACACAGCGCACAGAACCCGGATTTATTCTGGAAAACGGGGCTGTGCTGCTGGCCAGTGAGCGTGATGCTTATGGAAACTACCTGGGCGGAGCCGGGGCGGGTGGGATGCTGATTAAGACAGGCAAACGGTATGCGCCTGTCCTGGGGGACGATGGACAGCCCAGGGCGTTCCGGGAGTTGAAGCCTGTGGAATACCGATTCCAGGATGGTAAGTGGCAGGCACCGGACAACTACTTAAAGACCGCTGAAATGGGGACGGAACAGAACTACAACCAGATCGACGGGCTCATCAACAACTGCCCGTCCCCGCCTTCGGTGCTGGCAAGTCTCAAACATCACAAGGAGAATGCCGCTGCTCAGGGCAGGAACACCGGGCAGCTCCACAAACCCCATCAAGGGCCGGAGAGGTGATGGGATGAAACTTTCCAATCTTGAAAAAGAAACCATTATCCTGTGGAACGAGGCGGAGAAAACCGCCAGCGTCTACACCTATAACCCGGCGCTGATCCGCCAGCTGTCCGAACTGTGCCGGACCCACCCCGGCCAGGTGTGCCAGACCGGGGACAACGGCTGGGGCGGCCTGACCTTCTCCCTGCCCAAACGGTGGCTGAAGGTAGCACCGCCCCGCGTCCTCTCCCCGGCACAGCGGGAGGTGCTGGATCGGATGAATGAGAAAAAGCGCGGCTGAATGACCGCCTGTTCTGTCTGCGCTTTCCATGATATAATCAGGTCAGCAAAAGAAATCTGGAGGACAAACGGATGAAAAACAGCACAACCCCCAAATGGGCAAAACAGAAAAATAAGGCGGCGCGGCGCGCAGCCCGTATCCGTATGGCGCGGCAATGGTTTCCTACCTATACGGGGACACACCTTGTCCACGCTTACCGACAGAAATTCAAGGTAGATGTTACAACGGCTATCAATGACCTGGTGGAGATTGGCGCACTGACACAGGAGCAGGCGGAGGAAAAGCGCAGGGCCGAGCAGGCCCGCCAGGAGCATCTGCGGAGGGAACGGGAAGCCAAGGCGCAGAAAAGCGTCTATAACCGGTTCCCGGATTCTGACGACCGCTTTTTCTATATCGCAGGCTACACCTCTGGCGGCGCACCCTATGGCGTGACCTGGGAGGAAATGGGGTTTTCGCCCTGGGAATCCATTGATGGAACACAGGAATAACAACACACCCGGCCCGGTGCTGGACGGTTTTCGGACTGTCCAGCGCCGGGTCTTTTTTTATTTTGCGACAAGGAGGTTATGATGGGAAAATTACAGCTTATATCCCAGCTTGCGGATCAGACTGCTCATGCGGTGACGCGGGATGTGGACGGGTGGAAACGGTATCTTACCACCGCGTCCCGGCTCTATAAATACAGCTTTGACGAGCAGCTGCTGATCTACGCCCAGCGGCCGGACGCCACCGCCTGCGCCGAGATGGAGCTGTGGAACAACACCATGCACCGCTGGGTGAAGGCCGGTTCCAAGGGGATCGCGGTCATCCGACAGAATGGCGGCAGGCCCCGGCTGGAGTATGTGTTCGATGTGGCAGACACCCGCCCGGTGCGTGGGGCAAGAACGCCCTGGCTGTGGGAAATGCGGGAGGACTACCACGACCAGGTGCTGGCCGCCTTTGAGCGCCGGTATGGGGAAACCCAGGGCGCAGACTTTGGCGACCGCCTGATGGAAGCGGCGGCCAGTGCGGTGCGGGAGGTTTACCGCGACCACCTCACCGAGCTGGCTTATGACGCCCAGGAAAGCCTTTTGGAAGGGCTGGATGACTTAAACCTGGAGGTGCGGTTTCGCAGCCTCCTGACCGCCAGCGTCCAGTACACTCTGCTGACCCGGTGCGGCCTTGATCCCGCCGCTTATCTGGAGGACAGCGACTTTTTAGGCATTACCGAGTTTTCCACCCCTGCGGTCCTCCACCACCTTGGCAGCGCAGCCAGCAGTATCTCCAGGGAGATGCTTTTGCAGGTGGCCTCTGCCATCCGCACCGAGGAACGGGAACAGGCGAAAAAAGGCCGGAAAAAGGAAGAAAACCCCCTTGCCAAACCGGAGGTGATCCGCTATACTAAGGGTGAGGAAAGATTTAACACTGTAAAGCGCGAAAGTGAAGAAAGGAGCGGTCAAGATGACAGTAACATACACGAAGAACGGCGATTACCTGGTTCCCGACCTGATGCTGGACGGGACAGAGAAACTGGAGGAGATGCCCCTGGGCAGATACGGGATGCTGCGGCAGACCTTCCTTCAGGAACACCACAACGGGACATACACCTCCATGCTGCTGACCGGCAGACTGGAACCCCATCTGAGGGAGATCGACCGGCAGGCACAGGAACAGATCGACCGAATGGTAGAAGAAATAATGAAGCGGGACGGGGTAACGGAAGCGGTGAAGGCCAGCGACCCCATGGGCTGGGTGCAGAGGGTGAACGCCCTGACCGCCCAGGCGGAGGAAATCGTGCTGGCGGAGATCGTCTACAAGTAAATAAGGACAGCAGACAGGCGGCGGGTGATGAACCCGCCGCTTCTGCGTCCAGAGAACCGGCCTACCGGCAGTTTGCCCTGTTCCCCACCGTTGAGGAACAGGTGGAGGCCATCGCCCAGTCCCGGACGGAGGACAGAATGGCCCCGAAAACTTCCACCGCCCCGGTGCTGGGGGTTCCGCCTGCGGTGGTGGGCCGCGCCCTGACCAGCGGCGGCAATAAACCCCACAGCCAGGAGCGGATTGTGGCCTTTTTCCAGAAGAACCCTACCGGCTCCGCTGCTGCGTCCTTTCTGGAAAAGGAGTATGGCGAGGGCGGCAAGGGGCTGTCCATCGGCGGGCGGGAGTACGCCCTGTGGTTTGACAAAGAGGGGATTCGGATTGCACCGGGCAGGACAGCCCATGTCCCCGGCAGCACCCTCGTCCCCTGGGGGAATGCGGCGGCACAGATGCGGGAGCTTTTGCGGGACGGCGTGTTTGCCAGCCAGGAGGTCATTGACCGGGCGCAGGACAACGAGTTCCGGGAAGTGGCTGAAAAGCTGTGGTATCTGCGCCAGAATTTCAGCGACCAAGCGCGGGAACAGGGATTCTTACCCACGATTGATGCGCTGTACGGTGGTTTCCCGGAAAGCACCGCTAAAATTACGGAGCAGCTTCGTGACCCGTCCGCCCACCGGGTTATCCTGGCGGAACTGTCCAGACTGACAGAGGCGTACGGAAAGGACAACAGCCTGCTGCGGTTCCGTACCCCCGCACCCTCCAAAGACCTGCTGATACAGGTAAACAACCTGGCTGTCCCGCCAGAGCTGTTTGCGGCCATCCCGGATTTTGCACCGGCAAAAGGCACCTTTGTTACCCAGGATGAGATTGACCGGATGCTCCGGGGCGGCGGGAATGTGGCCGGCAACAAGCTGAAAATCTACTCCTACTTCATGCAGGGCCACAACGCCAAAGAATGCGCTGATTTCTTAAAGGACAGCTATGGCATCGGCGGGCAGGGGCATCTGGGCTATGACGAATGGCACGATGCCAGGGGAATCCGTCTGACCCGTTCCGATGACTTCTCCGGGTGGAAAGGCTACGATACCGTCAAACTCAACTGGAACCAGGTGCAGAAACGCATCCGGGAACTGATGGACGCCGGGCAGTATCTGAGCCGCCGGGAGGCGGCCCATCTGCCGGAGTATGAAAAGTTACAGCTGGCGCGGGAAATCTACGCCTTTCAGTACAGCAGTCCCAACGACCCCGGACGCACCTATCCCCACGAGTGGGATTTTACTGCGGGTGGAAAACAGATCCGCCCCCTGCTTGACGACCCGGAAAAATGCGCCGCCCTCTATAGGGAAATGGTTCAGACAATGGCCGCTGTGCCGCCGGACTACCGGCATTATGACACCATGAAGCGGGCGCTGGACGATATGGCAGCTTACCAGCGGGGGGAATACTCCCTGTTCACCCCTCTGCCGGAATATGCCCTGGAATCAGAGCGGCAGAAGAAACAGGAGGCAAAGCAGGAGGCCAAACAGCCCCGGCAGAAAAAGGAGCCGGAGGGCGAACTGGCGGCTGCGGCTCGCAGGCTGGCAAAAAAACGGAACCCGGCTGCCATGGAGACCCCGGAGGGCCAGCTGACCCTTGACCTGTTTATGGGAAGCCCGGCGCAGGCGGAGCCGGAGGACAGTCCGCCGGAAGCGCCGGAGGCGGCGGAAGCGTCCGATTTTAAGGATGTCTATCGCCTGCTGTCCCGCCTGAAAGCGGACTGTGATTACTTTTTAGGCGCTGGAGAGCGGAAGGAAAAACACCTCTGGGCAGGAAGCGCTGCGTCCCAGCTTGATAAAATGCGGGAGCTGTACGCCCTTGTCCCGGAAAAACCGGAGTGGCTGACCGAACAGGAGTTATCGGACTATGCACAGCGAATGGCTTCGCCCCCGATTCAGCAGGAACAGGCCGCTCCCTCCCTTACTGTCCGGGAACTGTTTGACCAGTATCTCCCCCTGGTGAAAGACCGGGTGCTGGAGGATGCGGCCTATCAGAACGCCTGCAAAAATTCCGACAAGGAAAACGCCCAGATCGAGGCGCAGGCAGCCATCAAACGGGCGGCTCTCTCCATTGACAGCCTGGACTTCCAGCGGCTGTACCACGACCACACATCCTTCCACAACCGACTGCACCAGCAGGTATGGGAGGAAACCTACCCGGTTCTCGCCCAGGCCCAGGAAGCGACAGATCCGGCACCCGATGCAGAGAAATCCCCGGTCATCCTGTACCGGGAGACACTGGCGCTGGTGTCGGATGCGGTGAAGGACAGCAGCCTGTATGCCTATCTGCGCGACCGGGACACCGACATAGACGAGGCCAAGGATGAACTGGACAGCGCCATCGGCGACTACATGGTGGATATAGCGGAGGACTACCCAGGCCTTGCCGACGCTTACCTGAGCCTTCCCATGTTCCGGGAATGGCTCACCGAGGACATCTTAGAGCGGTTTTATCAGGATTACACCGTTGACAGCCGGGATATGGTCGCCAAAAGCGCCGGTGACCCGGACGCGCCGGACTGGGCAAAGGAGGGCCAGGAGGCTCCCGTTGTGGACGGTTTGAAGGCCGAAAACAGCCCTTACCATGACAGGATACCACCCCAGGAGGGACAGCCCCCGGAACGCACCGGCGCGGGTGCGCCCCAGGCCCAGGAAAGCTCCGAAACAGAGCCAGACCTGACCCCAAATGTGGAGGAATACTTAAACCTGAAGACCCAGCACCCCGACAAGCTGGTGGGCGTCCAGGTGGAGGGTCATATCCTCTTTTACGGCAGGGACGCGCAGGAGGCCGCCCGCGCCCTAGGGACAAACCTGCTGACGCGGGACATCCCCGGCCTGGGCGAAACCGGCGTGACCGGCAGCGGCCAGGCGTGGCAGGCTGTCCTGAAAAAGCTCTTAGAGCATGGGAACAGCGTGGCGCTGGCCCGGCCAGACCCGGCGGGCGGTTATGAGGTCATCAAGGAACGGGATATTGCGGACTTTATCCCCCTGGGGATGGAACTGGCCATAGACGGGCGGCGGATGAAGGTGGACAGCGTGAACTATGACGCCGGAACCGTCAGCCTGCAAGATATGGAGATGCAGGGCTGGTATCCCATCTTCCGGCAGGAGCCGGTGTCCTTTGTCCGGCAGTTTGTGGAGGAGGTACAGCAGGAGCATTTTACAGCGGATATTGTGCAGGAGCCGGAAAGCCCCGCCCCCTCCGACCTGGATACGGCAAAACGGCTCATTGAACAGTTTGCCGATTCGGAATACGGCAGCGATGCTGTGGATTTTTCTGACCTGGAGCATATCGGGATTGCCTATACCACGATTGGGGACGAGGAGCGCGAGCTTCAGGTCAATGTGGATCTGGTGCATTTCAGTATCACCCAGCTGGTGGACGGCGTATGCGTGAGCAGACAGGACTATGACAGCCTGCGGGAGCTGATCGACAAGGAACTGTCCAGCCTTGACTTTGACGACCTGACCTACCTGTCCCCGGAAACACAGAGGCAGCTGGAACAGCAGGAGGAATCCGCCTCTGAGCCGGTGGAGATCGACGGCGGCAGGGTGACAGGCCCCGCCCCTTCCTTTACCTACCAGGAAACGAGCCGGGTCAACGCCGGGGCCTTTGAGGTGGTCTTTCAGGAACTGCACACCGGCCCGGAGCGCCGCAACTTCCAGATCACCGACGACCACCTGGGCGAGGGCGGCCAGAAAACCAAATATCAGTACAATGTGGCGGCCATCCGTACCCTCAGACAGATTGAGGCGGAGGGCCGCCTTGCTACATCTGAAGAACAGGAAATCCTCTCAAAGTATGTGGGCTGGGGAGGGCTGGCCGATGCCTTTGACCCTGACAAGGATAAATGGGCAAAGGAATATGCCGAACTCAAAGAGCTGCTGACGCCAGAGGAATACGAATCCGCCCAGAGCACCGTCTTAAATGCCCATTATACAAGCCCCACCGTCATCAAAGCCATTTATGACGCAGTGGGCTGTATGGATTTTACACCCGGCAATGTGCTGGAACCCTCCTGCGGCATCGGAAACTTTTTCGGGCTTGCCCCGGCACAGCTGGCGGACGCAAAGCTCTACGGCGTGGAGCTGGACAGCCTGACCGGCAGGATTGCCAGACAGCTGTACCAGAATGCAGATATTACCATTGACGGGTTTGAGCGCACCGACTACCCGGACGATTTTTTCGACCTGGCGGTGGGCAATGTTCCCTTTGGGGAGTACCATGTCCATGATCCCCGCTATAACCGGCAGAACCTCCTCATCCACGATTATTTTCTCACCAAAACACTGGATAAAGTGCGACCCGGCGGCATCGTAGCCTTTATTACCACCAAAGGCACCATGGACAAGAAAAGCAGCAAAGTCCGGGAAGCCCTGGCACAAAAAGCTGACCTCTTAGGAGCCATCCGTCTGCCCAACAATGCCTTTAAGGCCAATGCAGGAACCGAAGTCACCGCCGACATTCTCTTTTTCCAAAAGCGCGACCGTATCCCGGAAAAGCTGCCGGATTGGGTGGAAGTGGGCCAGACTGAGGACGGTGTACCGCTCAACCGTTATTTTTTACAGCACTCGGAGATGGTGCTGGGCGAAATGCAGTTTTGGAGGAATATGTATGGCAACGAAACCGAAACTGCCTGCCTGCCGATTCCTGGGGCAGACCTTGCGGAGCAGCTGGCTGAAGCTGTCCGGCAGATCAACCCGCCCAGCCGGGAACTGCTGGCGCTGAACGCATCGGAGCAGGAAACAACGGAGGAATCCATTCCCGCAGACCCTTCTGTGCGAAACTTCAGCTATGCTCTCTCCAAAGGAAAGCTCTACTTCCGGGAAAACTCACAGATGAAGCGGGTGGAGATGGGCAAGACCCAGACTGAGCGCGTCAAAGGTATGATCGCCATCCGGGACTGCGCCCGCGAACTCATTGATTTACAGCTGCAAAACGCATCGGATGGGGACATTTCTGTCCAACAGACAAAGCTCAATACCCTTTACGACCAGTTTACTAAGAAATACGGGATCATCAACAGCGCCGGCAACCGCCAGGCGTTCCGGCAGGATTCCTCCTATCCGCTGCTTTGCTCGTTAGAAGTCTTAGACGATGAAAAACAGTTCCAGCGCAAGGCGGATATGTTCCACAAGCACACCATCCAGCACCGCCAGCCGGTCACCAGCGTGGATACGGCGGCGGAAGCGCTGGCAGTGTCCATCGGGGAACGGGCCTGCGTAGATTTGGGCTTTATGGCCTCTCTCATGGGGGGCAGCGACAAAATTCCGCAGATTGTAAAGGACTTACAGGGGGTGATTTTCAAAGACCCTGACACCGGTCCCTTTGACCTGGAAAGCGGCGGGACGGACTGGCACAGAGGCTGGCAGACTGCCGACGAATACCTGTCCGGCGATGTGCGGCGTAAGCTGGAAACAGCCCGTGCCGCTGCTCAGAAAAATCCGGAGTTTGACGCCAATGTAGCCGCACTGGAGCAGGTGCAGCCCAAAGACCTGACCGCCGCCGAGATCGACGTGCGCATCGGCGCGGACTGGATTCCCACGAAATATTACCAGCAGTTCATGTTTGAACTGTTCCAGACTCCGTATCAGTACCGGAACTCCGGCGCAAGGGGTATCCGGGTGCTTCACTCCAAAACCAGCGGCGAGTGGAGCATACAGAACAAAAATGCAGACAGCGCCTCCAACACCCGCGTCTGGAAAACCTACGGCACCAAGCGGTGCAATGCCTACGTCATCTTTGAAAATGCCCTGAACCTGCGGGACACCCGGATTTATGACACCACCTACGAGGACGGAAAAGAAAAGCGGGTGCTGAACCCAAAGGAAACCGCCATCGCCCAGCAGAAGCAGGAGGCCATCAGCGAGGCGTTCCGGGAATGGATTTTCAAAGACCCGGACAGGCGGGCCGAACTGTGTGCGGCCTACAACCGCATTTTTAACTCTATCCGGCCCCGCACCTATGACGGACAGCACATCTCCTTTGTGGGGATGAACCCGGAAATCAGGCTGGAAACCCACCAGCGCAATGCAGTGGCCCGGATGCTCTACGGCGGGAATACCCTGCTGGCCCATTGTGTGGGCGCGGGCAAGACCTTTGAGATGACCGCCGCCGCCATGGAGAGCAAGCGGCTGGGCCTGTGCCAGAAATCTCTTTTTGTAGTCCCCAACCACCTGACCGAGCAGTGGGGCGGCGACTTCTTGACCCTCTATCCCGGCGCAAAGGTGCTGGTGGCCACCAAACGGGATTTTGAACCCCAGAACCGCCGGAAGTTCTGCGCCCGGATCGCTACCGGCGACTATGACGCAGTGGTCATCGGCCACAGCCAGTTTGAAAAAATCCCCCTGTCCCCGGACCGCCAGCAGGCGGTAATGGAGGCCCAGCGGGACGAAATCATCGACGCCATTTCCGAGGCCAAGGCCAACCGGGAGGAACGTTTTACCATCAAGCAGCTGGAGCGGATGAAAAAGAACCTGGACGCAAAGCTCCAGAAGCTGCACGACAAAAAGAAGGACGACACCGTTACCTTTGAGGAACTGGGCGTTGACCGGCTGTTTGTGGACGAAGCACATTCCTATAAAAACCTCTTTCTGCACACAAAAATGCAGAACGTGGCCGGGATCAGCCAGACCGAGGCGCAGAAGTCCAGCGATATGTTTGCCAAGTGCCGCTATCTGGACGAGATCACCGGCGGGCGGGGCGTGACCTTTGCCACCGGCACCCCGGTGAGCAACAGTATGGTAGAACTCTACACCATGATGCGCTACCTTCAGTTCGATCTGCTGGAGCAGAAAGGGCTGCGCCATTTTGATTCCTGGGCTGCGGCCTTTGGTGAAAAGGTGACGGCGGTGGAATTAAAACCCGAGGGCTATACTTTAATAGGACAAAAAAATTAACTGTCCTAAATTGAAAAAATACATACGGAAAGGAGGATAAGAAAATGTCAAGGACTTCAAGAATTACAGCACTTTACGAGCGTTTGTCAAGAGATGATGACCTTACTGGCGAGAGTAATTCTATTACCAATCAAAAGAAATACCTCGAAGATTATGCCCGTAGGAATGGTTTTGAGAACATTCGCCATTTTACCGATGACGGATTTTCGGGTGTAAATTTCAATCGCCCTGGCTTTCAATCTCTGATAAAAGAAGTTGAAGCAGGAAATGTAGAAACCTTGATTGTTAAGGATATGAGCCGATTGGGGCGAAATTATCTGCAAGTAGGTTTTTATACGGAAGTTCTGTTTCCACAGAAAAATGTCCGTTTCCTTGCAATTAACAACAGTATTGACAGTAACAACGCTTCGGATAATGACTTTGCTCCGTTTTTGAATATTATGAACGAATGGTATGCCAAAGACACAAGCAACAAAATCAAGGCTATATTCGATGCCCGTATGAAAGACGGAAAGCGTTGTAGCGGTTCTATCCCTTATGGGTATAACCGACTGCCGAGCGACAAACAAACGCTTGTGGTTGACCCTGTGGCTTCGGAAGTGGTAAAGCGTATCTTTACTCTTGCCAATGATGGCAAAAGTACAAGGGCAATCGCAGAAATACTGACCGAAGAAAAAGTTTTAACCCCTGCGGCATACGCAAAGGAATACCACCCCGAACAGTACAACGGCAACAAGTTCACAAACCCTTATCTTTGGGCAATGTCAACGATAAGAAATATTTTAGGCAGGCAGGAATATCTCGGTCACACCGTTTTGCGAAAGTCGGTAAGCACAAATTTCAAACTTCACAAGAGAAAAAGCACAGACGAAGAAGAACAGTATGTATTTCCGAATACACACGAGCCTATCATATCGCAGGAACTTTGGGACAGCGTTCAAAAACGCAGAAGCAGAGTAAATCGTGCCTCGGCTTGGGGAACGCACAGCAACCGTTTAAGCGGATATTTGTACTGTGCCGATTGCGGAAGAAGAATGACTTTGCAGACACATTACAGCAAAAAAGACGGTTCTGTGCAGTATTCTTACCGTTGCGGTGGGTATGCAAGCAGAGTGAACAGTTGTACCAGTCATTCGATTAGTACCGATAATGTTGAAGCCTTGATATTATCATCTGTCAAACGCTTTTCAAGGTTTGTTCTGAATGATGAACAAGCATTTGCTTTGGAACTGCAATCTCTTTGGAATGAAAAACAGGAGGAAAAGCCGAAACACAATCAATCGGAACTGCAACGCTGTCAGAAACGCTATGACGAACTCTCTACCCTTGTTCGTGGCTTGTATGAAAATCTTATGTCGGGATTACTGCCCGAAAGACAGTATAAGCAACTGATGAAACAGTATGATGACGAGCAGGCAGAGTTGGAAACGAAAATGGAAACGATGAAAACAGAACTTGCCGAAGAAAAAGTAAGTTCCGTTGATATTAAGCATTTCATTTCGCTGATACGCAAGTGTAAAAATCCTACGGAAATCTCCGATACAATGTTTAATGAACTTGTTGATAAGATAGTGGTTTATGAAGCAGAGGGTGTGGGAAAAGCACGAACACAAAAGGTCGATATTTATTTTAACTATGTCGGTCAAGTGGATATTGCCTATACCGAAGAAGAACTTGCCGAGATAGAAACACAGAAAGAGCAGGAGGAACAGCAACGCTTGGCAAGACAGCGCAAGCGTGAAAAAGCCTACCGAGAAAAGCGAAAGGCACAGAAAATCGCTGAAAACGGTGGCGAAATCGTTAAGACAAAGGTTTGCCCTCATTGCAACAAAGAGTTTATCCCGACAAGCAACCGACAGGTGTTCTGTTCCAAAGAGTGCTGCTATCAAGCAAGGCAAGACAAAAAGAAAACAGACCGAGAAGCAGAACGAGGAAATCACTATTACCGACAGCGTGTATGTGCTGTGTGCGGCAATTCCTATTGGCCTACACACAGCCAACAGAAATTCTGCTCCGAAGAATGTCAAAGGGTAAATCACAATAAGAAAACATTGGAATTTTACCACCATAAAAAAGAAAAGGAGAAGCTGCAATGCAAAGATTTATCACAGACGAAAGAACGGGTATCCGATATGAACTTATCGGGGACTATTACTACCCCTGCTTAACCGCAGAAGAAAAACCTTTGCTTTCAAGGTACGGAAGAATGCGAGAGCGATATTTGAAAGAACACAAGCGAGTTTTATATTACACTCTGATGACAAGTGGAAAGTTATATGAACACCTTGCCGAGATTGACACTTCGGCTTGTGATATGGCTGAATATCTCATAAAGGAAA
>ERZ835762.373-NODE-373-length-54411-cov-3.229082_pt1 | contig 54411 bp, 47 predicted proteins | sample MGYA00519687_ERZ835762 | MGnify/ENA primary metagenome ERZ835762 (study PRJEB31850, sample SAMEA3708783) | human gut metagenome | biome: human gut; feature: human-associated habitat; material: faeces | place: China | collected 2014 ... | reverse complement strand
TATTGAACAATTCGAGGATGAATTAGAAGATGCGTGGCGAAAAAGGTGTGGCATGGAAAAAGGCACTGCGCATCCGGATGTCCTGAATTTTACAGCCTTATTTTTGGCCATTAGATGTAATGAGGGTAAGAAACTGCGGGAGAAAAATGGGAAATTAGTTGCCGACCCCTCTAAACGGGATACGGAGAATGTGCCGCTGGATGAGGATATCGACGCCTACTTTACCCGTGAAGTCCTGCCCTATAACCCGGATGCATGGATTGACAAGAGCAAAACCAAGGTGGGCTATGAGATCCCCTTCACACGCACCTTCTATGAGTACAAAGAGATCGAGCCTGCCGACCAGATCGCCCAGCGCATCGAGGAGCACGAGCACGCCCTGATGCAGAGGCTCCACGACCTGTTTGGGAAGGACGGTGAGTGAGATGACCCCGGCCAAGGGCTATACGGAAATGAAAGACAGTGGAGCAGACTGGATTGGAAAAATCCCGGCAACTTGGGATATTTCGAAAATTGGTACACTCTATACGCAGAGAAATGAAAAGGTAAGCGACAAAGATTATCCACCGCTGTCTGTTACCATGAAAGGCATCTTACCCCAACTCACTACTGCTGCCAAAACAGATGACAGTGATAACCGAAAACTTGTAAGGGTCGGAGATTTCGCAATCAACAGTCGTTCTGATAGACGAGGATCATGCGGTATTTCGCCGTATGATGGGTCGGTTTCTCTTATCAACACGATTTTGATTCCCCGCAAAAAAATGCACCCCGGATATTATGACTGGCTTTTCCATACAACCTTGTTCGCTGATGAATTCTATAAATGGGGGCATGGCATAGTCGATGACCTTTGGACTACTCGTTGGCAGGAGATGAAACGCATCCTCGTCCCTGTTCCCCCGTATGAAACACAATCCGCCATCGCTTCCTACCTCGACACCCAGTGCGCCAAGATCGACGAGATCATCGCCCAGGCCAAGGCCAGCATCGAGGACTATAAACAGTGGAAGGCCTCCATTATCTACGAGGCCGTCACCAAGGGCCTGGACCCGAATGTGGAAATGAAGGACAGCGGGATTCCTTGGATTGGGAAAGTGCCAACACACTGGCGAGTCACAAAAATTAAGAATTTTGTTTCTATCCGTTCAGGTATAACACTTGGTAAGCAGTATCCTCCCGGTACACAATTAATTTCCTGTCCTTATCTACGGGTTGCAAATGTTAAAGCTGAGTATGTTGATTTGCAGGATGTTGCCACAATCATGGTTACCAGTGAGGAAGCTGAAAAATATGCTTTGAAATCTGGTGAACTACTTATGACAGAAGGTGGAGACCGGGATAAGCTTGGGCGCGGAACAATCTGGCATGGTGAGATCCCTGGTTGCCTTCACCAGAATCATGTTTTCGCTGTGCAGGTAAATGAAAAATATATGCTTACTAAATTTTTAGATTACCTCACGGCATCACCAGTTGGCAGGGAGTATTTTGACTTAACGGCCAAAAAAACCACTAATTTAGCAAGCACGAATTCAACGACGATACTTCAATTTTCAGTTCCAATACCCCCATTGACTGAACAAGAGAAAATTATTGCGATATTGGATCGGTATACCGCTACTATCAACGAAGTAATTGCTGAAAAGGAGACTCTTATGTCTGATCTGGAGTCCTACAAAAAATCCCTCATTTATGAGGTCGTGACCGGGAAAAGGCGGGTGTGCTGAAATATCACATCTTCGAGAAAGGAATGAAAAATATGAGCAGGAACATTACTAAATTCCCAATCAGTTACGCTGAAAGGCATAAGAATATATTGGGGCCTCTTGCTGTCGAATGTCAGGTTTCAGGGCGCTATTTACAATTCCATGAAAAGTCCGCTGTCCTGGATACCGGAGAATTTATTTCCGTTGATGTAATGGCAATGCCTGATGATGGCAAGCCTGCGAGAAAAATCTGTGGATTAGTAATCAAGAGAGAAGACTTATTGGAAGCGTTGAAACATGTTACGCCTTCCGATTAAGTACCAGGAGGAATAAAGTATGCCTGACAACGAAAAGCAATTTGAACAGGATATTGAATCCTTTCTGATCTCTCCCGCTGGCGGCTGGCAGAAGGCCTCTGACGCAGGCTACCGGGCCTCTATGGACTCCGGCATGGCCCTGGACCTCGGCACCCTGGTGGAATTTATCAAAGCCACCCAGCCCATCCAGTGGCAGCGATTTGAAAAGCAGTGCAACTCCGATCCAGAGAAGAAATTCTACAAGGCCTTTGAGAATGCGGTGGAGAACGACGGCCTGATCAGCGTCCTGCGCCACGGGTTCAAGCACCGGGGGATCGAGTTCCGGGTGTGTTACTTCAAGCCGGAGTCCACCCTGAACGATGTGGCTGTCAAACACTATGGTCAGAATATCTGCCAGTGCATCCGGCAGTGGCGCTATTCCGGCCAGAACAGCAACAGTGTGGACATGATGCTGGCCGTCAACGGCATCCCAGTGGTGGCGATTGAATTGAAAAATCAGCTCACGGGCCAGAGCGTGGACAACGCCAAGCGGCAGTGGATGTTTGACCGTGACCCCAAGGAACCGGCGTTCCGGCTGAACCACCGCATCCTGGTGTTCTTTGCTGTGGATCTCTACGAGGCGGTGATGACCACCAAACTGGACGGGGCCAAGACCTATTTTCTCCCTTTCGACCAGGGCAGCAATGGCCCCGGCAAGGACGGTGGTGCAGGTAATCCGCCATCTTCGGATGGGGATTATGTGACCTCCTACCTCTGGAAAGACGTTCTGCAGAAGGACAGCCTGCTGGACATCATCCAGAAGTTCATCAATCTCCAGGTAAAAAAGGAGAAGGTGCCACAGAAGGACGGTACCCAGAAGGAGATCACCAAGAAGTCCGTCATCTTCCCCCGGTATCACCAGATGGATGTGGTGCGGAAATTGGTCCAGGATGTCAGAACTAATGGCCCCGGCAAAAACTATCTGGTGCAGCACAGCGCCGGTTCCGGGAAGTCCAACTCCATCGCCTGGACCGCCTACCGGCTCGCCAGCCTGCACGATGACAACAACAAACCCATTTTCAACTCCGTGGTTATCGTGACCGACCGCACGGTGCTGGATGCCCAGCTCCAGGAGACTATCTCCGGCTTTGACCACACCCTGGGTTCCGTGGTCACCATCGGTGAAAAGAAGTCCTCCAAAGACCTGCGGGATGCACTGAACGACGGCAAGCGGATCATTGTCACCACCTTGCAGAAGTTCCCGGTTATTTATGAGCAGGTGGACGACACCACCGGTAAGTCCTTTGCCATCATTGTGGACGAGGCCCACAGCAGTCAGACCGGGCAGAGCGCCATGAAGTTGAAAATGGCCCTGGCGGATACCCACGACGCTCTCAAGGAGTATGCGGAACTGGAGGGCAAAGCGGAGGATGAACTGGAAGATGCCGAGGATGGGCTTGTGCGGGAGATGATCACCCACGGCAAGCACAAAAACCTGAGTTTCTTTGCCTTCACAGCCACGCCAAAGAATAAGACGTTGGAGATGTTTGGGGAGGAATATGCGGACGGCTCCTTCCACCCCTTCCACATTTACTCTATGCGGCAGGCCATTGAGGAAGGTTTTATTCTGAATGTGCTGGAGAACTACACCACCTACAAAACCTGCTTCCAGATTGCCAAGAACACCCCGGACAACCCGGAAGTGCCTACCACAAAAGCCATCAAAACCATCCGGCGCTTTGAGGAACTGCATCCTCATAACTTACAGCAGAAGGCAGCCATTATCGTGGAGACCTTCCGGGACGTAACAAAGCACAAGATTGGCGGGAAGGGGAAGATGATGGTTGTCACTGCCTCCCGACTTGCGGCGGTTCGCTATTACCATGAGATTAAGGCTTACTTGGAGGCAAATCACTATGATGACATCGAGATCCTGATTGCTTTCTCTGGAAGTATCAAGGACCCGGACGAGGCAGATGGTCCAGAGTATACCGAAAGCGGCATGAACCAGGATAGGGCCGGAAACCGGGTCAGCGAGGCTCAGACCAAGCAGGTATTCCACGACGAGGGTGATGTGTTGATCGTGGCGGAGAAGTACCAGACCGGCTTCGACGAGCCACTGCTGCACACCATGATTGTAGACAAGAAACTGCGAGATGTGAAGGCCGTCCAGACTTTGAGCCGTCTGAACCGTACTTATCCCGGTAAAGAAGATACCTACATTCTGGACTTTGTAAATACCAAGGAAGAAATCCTGGAGGCCTTCCAGCCCTACTACCAGGAGACCAGCCTCTCCGAGGAGATCAATGTTGATCTGATCTACAAGACTCAGAAGCAGCTCCGGGAGTTCAAACTGTATAATGACAGCGACATAGAAACCGTTACTAAAATCTATTTTTCTCCAGACGCGAAAAAGGTTGGCTCGGTGCAGGCGAAGATTTCCAATGCCCTGCTTCCTGTTGCCAAGGCCTACAATCAACTCAGCAAGGATGACCGCTACCAGTTCCGCCGTCTAATCCGGGCCTTTGTGAAATGGTATAACTACATTTCTCAGATCGTGCGGATGTTTGATAAGGACCTCCATAAGGAGTATCTCTTCTGCTCCTATCTCTCCAAACTGATCCCTGCGGAACCTTCTACTCCCTGGGACCTGGAGAACCGGGTGAAGCTGGAATACTACCGTCTGGAAAAGACCTTTGAGGGAGCGATCACTCTGGAAGAAAAGCCGACGGCCCTGGAGCCTGCAAAGACAAAGAAGGGCGTCAATATGAACACGAAAAGGGACCCGCTGGAGGAGGTCATTGAGAAGATCAATGAGACCTATAAAGGCGATTTTACTGAAGCAGACAGAGTCTTGATTGGAACTTTGCGGGAAAAACTTCTGGCGGATAAGAAACTCCGAAAAGCGGCAAAAGTAGATGGTCAGCAAATCTTCGAGAAGAATGTTTTCCCCAAGATCTTCGACCAGACCGCCCAGGCGTCCTACATTGAGAGTACAGAAACCTATACAAAATTGTTCGAAGACACCGCTAAGTACAAGGCCGTCATGGTTGCCCTGGCAAAAGAACTGTATCGGGAACTTCGGAACGGTCAGGAGGGATAACAATGCCGAGAGCAAAGAAAGACGGGCAACATATCAACTGCTACATCGATAGAACCCTCTGTGAGCGGCTGAAAGCCTATGCGGATGAAAAGGGGCAGACGATGACGATGGCGCTGGAACGAATCTTAAAACAATATTTTGAAAGCGAAAACAAAGAGGCTATCGATAAAGATGATATGGAGGCATTGTGCTCTGATGAGTTTGAAAAGAGAAAAGGACTGTAATCATTATGCAAAAGAAAATCTCTATTTTCTCTTTCTTTGCTGGGATAGGAATCTTAGATTTAGCGTTCGAAAAAAGCGGTTATAATATTGTATTCGTTAATGAATATGATGACCTTTTCATGGCCTCATATCAGTATGCACGAACACAAATGACTCATCTGGTTCCGCTATATGGATATCACAATGATAGTGCGGAACGCTATGCAAAAAAGCGCGGGAAAAGGAAACTTATCAACCTTGTTGCAAAAGAAAGAGAAAAAGGAAATTTGGTCGGTTTCATTGGCGGTCCTCCTTGCCCAGACTTTTCGGTTGCGGGGAAAAATGCTGGTGTTGTTGGCGAAAATGGTCGATTAACTAAGGTATATTTTGATATTATCTGCCGTTGCCGTCCAGATTTCTTCCTTTTCGAAAATGTTAAAGGACTGGTAAAAACAGAAAAGCATCGAGCATTCTATAACGAAATGATGATGAAAGTTCAGGCCAATGGCTATATTATAGATGAAAAAGTCCTTAACGCTCTTGCATATGGAGTCCCACAATTTAGAGAGCGTGTGTTTATGGTGGGCATTCAAAAGGGAATATATCAGAATCCGCCTGATGCATTGTCATTTGCATGGGACAAATACGCCCTCTTCGAAACAGCGGATATATTGAGGAGGGATTGGCCCAAACAACGAGAATTTGCAGTAGATAGTCCTTATGAGTTCTCATTTGAGAGAATTCCCAAAAGGCTTACTGTTGAGTATTGGTTCAATAAAAATGATGTCGAAGATCATCCGAATGGTAAAGATATATTCCAAGTGAAAAAGGGCCGAGAAAAAATTGCAACTATTGCAGAAGGCGACACAAGCGGCAAGTCATTTAAACGGCTGCATCGATGGAGATACTCTCCGACTGCAGCGTACGGGCACAATGAAGTACACCTTCACCCTTACAAAGAGCGCCGTATTTCTGTTGCGGAGGCAATGGCAATTCAATCTTTACCCAAAAAATTTCTTGTGCTCCCAACGCTTTGCTTATCAAAGAAATTTAAAATGATAGGTAATGGTGTTCCGTATTTAATGGCTGTAGCAATTGCAAAAACACTAAAGGATACATTAGAAACCATACGGGAGGATGGGCCATGAAAAAAATTGTGATCGATCCACGTGTCATAAAGCATTTGGGCAGAGATTTGATAACATCACCTGAGGTTGCTGTAATTGAATTAGTAAAAAACTCTATTGATGCCAAGGCAAAACATATCAACTTGCGCTTGTACAACAACTATTCACATTATGAGTCGCTCCCTAATTATGTTCGAGCGGCTATCCCTAAGCAGTATCTTGACTTACCGATGTTGATTGTCGAAGATGATGGACGCGGTATGACTAATGCCGCCCTGGATGATGGCTTTTTGAAAATTGCTACAGATATTAAAACCAACGAAGAAGGAACACTTGGTGAAAAAGGTATCGGTAGGCTGGCTACACAGAGACTTGGGACGGCATTGCTTGTAGAGACTTCCTCTGTGGAGGAAAGTCAAACTTCGTATGTTTTTATCGATTGGAATGATGTGATTAATGGTGTGGAAGAGGTTCCCAACTTTGAAGGCCCTGCAACTCCTCATCATACTCGCTTGATCATTTTCAATGTAAATTTAGAGGACTACATCGATAATGCAATGCAATTCGAGCAGTTGTCCTTGGACAACTCAAACGTACAGGTTCAAATTAACCGAGAGCTTAAGTCTGCGCTCAATTTTTTGATTTCCCCCTTTGATAATTCGAAAGAAACATTACCTATACCCCAGCTCAGGTTTTATTTTGATGATTATGAAATCGACATCACTTTCCCATATGACATCCTAAGTTTGGCGGAATCAATCCACAGTTTTCGATTTGAGTCAAAACAAAATGGCATATTAAGCTATGGTTTAGATATAAAGCCATGGTTTATTGAGCGTGTCCATCGAGCTTTAGTAAAAGCAGACGCTTTCAATCGTTTAAAGAAGCCACATGACTTTTATAGAGATATGTTGGAACGCAATTCCATAAGAATCGAAAATACGCTCAAAACTACCGCAACAAAGGAAGAACTTAAGGACTTATTTGTAAGTATTCTTAGCGATTTCTATGCTGTTACAGAGGATGAGCAGAAAAAAGAATTTTTCGATTCATTCATTGAAAAGAAAGCTCTATCCGCAATTGATGAGCTTTTAAAAATAATGCCCATCACAGGTTCGATTTACAGTTTTAAACAGGGGGCTGCAATTGGCGACAAAATCATTATTGATGCAGCGTACACTTTAAAACAAACAACCAAGCGATATTCATTAAAAGATCTCAAATATTTTCTGGAAGACTATAACGGGATTAAGTTATATCGAAACATATTCCGTATTGGCTTTTTGGGAAATAAAGAGAGCGATTGGATCAAGCTTCAACAGTTCAGGACAAAAGGTCAGCAGTGGTATCGATTTGACCTTGGCAATACTGTTGGATATGTTGCTTTGTCTGATGCAGGACAGAAGCATATTCAAGAAATCAGTTCTCGATTAGATATTAGTGAGAATGAGACATCTGAAGCATTCAAACTCCTTATAAATGTTGTATTCAATTATCTTTTCTATATCCTCAATCGGAAAGCCAATGATTTAATGAAAACACTTCTGGCAGAGGAAGGATTGTTAGAGGAAAATCTCTCGAAACGTGTTAAGAAAAATGATGCCGCACTTCGCGAGATGATGAAGCGTAATAAGCGTATGCAAAAGGCATTGGCCGATGTATCTGAGCACTTAGGGCGCGGGACGCAAATAAGTGGAACCGACAAAGTGGCATTGCCCCAACGAAGCTACGCATTTCTTACTGACACATTCAAAAAGCTTGATGCTGATATCAAAGCGGATTCTTCTGTTCAAGAGTCTACCGCTGTTCTTCTTTCTGAAGCTGATGCGCAATTGAAAGCTATTGAAATAGAGTCTTACAACAACTATAAACTTATGGCAAACGGACTCATTACTGAAACAATCACTCACGAACTTCACTCATTGAGTAAAACGGGCATTACGCCGGACGCAAGTAAGCATTTTGACTTTTTGAAGGACTACTTTGTTCAGAGCAGTAGTGTAAGGACTTATAATGATCATGTCGTCCCTATAAAAAATAGCTATAGTAATATCTCAGGGAAATTAGATCAAATTGGAAACCTCTATTCCTTTCTTGAAACTACTTTTATCAAAAAAGGCACTTATGATGAGTTTATCCACGAAAATATCAAAGGTGTGATAATGAGTATCAGGAAAAACCTTTTGACAACAGTAAAAAAGGAGAAAATAGAGATTATATGCAACGCTGATGATTTAACATGGTTTGTTCCAAAGGGGGTTTTATTGCATGTCTTTTATAATTTAATCAATAACTCCCTATATTGGATTGATATACGTCGCAAACGAGCACAAAGTGATCGCTCGTACGCACACTCTGGGCCAGATGCCATTATGATTGAAGAATATGGCGTTGATGGCATCGTCGTGTATGATACTGGCACTGGAGTTTCTAAGAGTATGGAAGATATCTTGTTTGAACCATTGCAGTCTGGTAAGCCACTGTCTGAAGGTCGTGGTATGGGATTGTATATTGTTCGAAAGCTACTGGAATCTTTCGGTGGAGAAATTGAGTTACTTGACGAGCGTAATGAATACGGAAACAGATATAAATTTTTGCTTGTATCCAATACCTCGGAGGAATTGTAATGGGCTATAAAGAACTACTTTCATCTATCGACTGCAAGTTCGTTGTAATTATTGAAGACGATTTTAAGCAAATCGAATACAAAAAAGAGCGAGCCCTATATGATATTACGCGAATGGCTATCGATGATCGTCGTCAATATCTTTCTGAAATCGAAACTGTTTCACCAGTATTACATGAGATTTTGTCGAAATTTCTTTCTTTATTTGATAAGTGCTTTGATAAAATCGGAGTGTGGGATGATAAAATTCCCTATGGGGATATCAGTTGTGCTTTTGCACTTATTGAAGGAATAGATCCTGAACTGAAAAGACAAATTGAGGAACAATATGTTCTTTTTGAAGGTGAAACTGTTCAAAAAATATATGAGATTGGAGCTAAATATGGAATTGGGGTTAATCACCCTTCTAATTTTGACGAACTTTACGATGACTATGTGTTGAGTAAAAACAGAGCTCAATCTGTTCGCATCTATACAGATTTTTCTGCAGAAACACAACGCTTATTTTCTGCAGACATCGAACAAGCTTCACCGGAGTGTGCAGTTGTATGTATCGTTGATAACTATATGTCTGGTGCCAACAGAGCAAAAGAGGTTATTGAAGTAATATCTGAAAAATGCAGTACTACGCGCCGGAACATTATTGGAAGCATATTCTCATCCAAAGAAATGTATGAAGAAATTAGTGATAAGCTATACTTTGAATATGCTTCTAAAGAAAAACCAGAAGAATTGAAATCCTGTATTGCAAGGAGCGCATATAACTATTTTATTTCCGAACTTAAAAATGAAACTCTTGTGAGTATGAGTACTGCTTTTGATAAAGCCCTTAAGAATAAGGGAATTGCATTTTTTCTTGCACAAAAAGCCCGAACAGAAGGAGCCTCAGAATACGAAATCATTAATGATTGGATTAGACTATTAGCAACCACCCCTCGTGAAGACGCTAATACAATAAAAAGAATGATTCGTTTGTCGAGAGTCATCAACAGTTTAGAGGATACTGAAGAATTGTCGGACACAGATCTTCAAAAGCTAAACACATTGGAGGCTTTTGACTATACGATTAATGACTACTTTTTGCCCGTAGCAGCTGGCGATGTTTTTACAAACAGCAAAGGCGAGTGGTTCGTACTGATTGGGCAAGATTGTGACATGGCACGAAGTATTACGCGTACGCCTAAAAATGCTTTAGCAGAACTCTTGCCTGCAAAAGTACGTCACCAAACAGAATTTGACAAGTGGGCTAATGACTTGAGAAGTGCATCAATTTATAGTTTTAGAAAAACCATTGACGCAGAATGCGAAGTGCTTCAAGTTGAGTATCAGAGCCGTCAATATATAGCAAACGAAGTTTTAAATCTCTGTTCCTTTAATTCGGACGGACAATGTAGAATCTCTCTTTCTGCGCCCCTCGGTCTGGACCAGGAGCAACTGATACCGAACTATATGACTACATACTATTCTAAATTGCAGCATTTTTTTAATTCAGTCAAAACATTAAGGATACATGCAGAAGACGCATTTGAAACTGTAATAGCAGAGGAATATTCTCCGCGCCTGCTTTCTTTTAAAGATTTTGACAAAACATCTGAAACGGTATCTTTTGACCTAAGACGTGTTTGTCGACTGACCCACGACTATGTTTTCTATTTATATAAATTGTACTTGGAGTACCGTGGAAGAAAGCCGTTTCAGACAATCAATTTGATTCGTCAGGAAGACACTTCACTTCCTGTTCTGTTTAACAAAAAAGAAACTGGTGAGTATCTGTCATTTCGTAGCGTGCCAATTCCGGGCAAAAATAATCGCAAGGACTGGTGTTGGATTATAGATGTATCTGAACTAAATCGAATACTTGAATCATTGGGTTTGCCTATACTGTTAAAAACCGATCAAGAAGTGATTCTCAAAAATGATAATGCCGAACTAAACCTTGAGTTAGGCAAAAAAGTACAAATAGTGAAGGCGCGAAAAAAGGTGTATTTAGAAACCTATTAGAGTGAAAAATCCAATATTCCTGTACATAAGAAGGAAATGAATGAGAATGAACGTCATCTGTTTCGGTGACTCCAACACCTACGGCTACGATCCACGCTCCTATCTGGGCGACCGCTATGACGCGGACAGCCGGTGGGTGGACATCCTGGCTACGGCGACCGGATGGATAATCTCCAACATGGGCCAGAATGGCCGGGAGATCCCGTCTGCGGCTCCCGCCTTCCCTACTGACACAGATCTGCTGATTGTCATGCTTGGGACCAATGATTTACTCCAGGGACGAAGTCCTGAGAAGTCCGCTGAGAGATTGGAGCGATTTCTCTCAGGACTCTCCCTGGATCAAAACAAGATTTTGCTGATCGCACCACCGCCAGTTACTCTGGGAGCATGGGTGCCCAGTGCGAAGCTCATTGATGACTCCCGCACCTTTGCCCGACTCTGTCAGACCCTTGCGGAACGAATGGGTATTCGTTTTGCCGATTCCGGAAACTGGGACATCCCCTTGGCCTATGACGGCGTCCACTTTACGGAGCAGGGGCACAAAACCTTTGCCGCCGGACTTCTGGAGGAACTCAAATGGAACGAATTCTGCCTGTACTCTTATCTCTTCTGCTGTTGACTGGGTGCGGCGGAAACTCCGCGGATGGATACCAGCAAATCACCCAGGAGGAGGCCAAAGAGATGATGGACACCCAGGAAGTCATCATCCTGGATGTGCGGGAGCAGGATGAGTACGACAGCGGCCATATCCCTGGCGCAGTATTGTTGCCAGTGGGGACCATCGACGAAGACACCGCCGCCGAGGTGATCCCCGAAAAGGATTCTACCGTTCTGGTCTACTGCCGTAGCGGGAATCGCAGTAAGACAGCATCCTCTGCCTTGGCGGAACTGGGCTACACCAATATCTATGAATTCGGCGGTATCAACACCTGGCCCTATGAGACGGAGCCTTAGCCCCGGAAATAGGAAGCTTAAGCACATGTGCCTCCTGCAAAAACTGCATCGCTGATACAAAGAATACACGGGACGCGCCCAAAGGCGCGTCCCGCTGTTCATTTTCTGCCGTTTCGTCCTCACGGTTTCCCCAGCCAGTCCTTGAACTCGTCCAGGGTGATGACCTCCCGGTCGCATTTCTTTTTCATCTCTCTGGCCTGTTCGCTCCAAGCATAGAACTGCTCGTCGGTGATGCGGCCGGCCTTGATCCAGGCAAAGCGCTTTTTGTACTCCTTGCGGTAGGCCTTGAACACCGGATCGTCAGACTGTTTCTTGGTCCACTGCTGGAAGGCCCCGGCCTCCCGGCAGGTCTGCTGTCCGGAAGCTACCGGGCGCTCACAGTACTCCGCGCTGACCCGGCCGGTCTGTGGGAACCACCGTCCGCAGTTCTTGCACCGCCGGACGGTAATCCCACGCTCCACGCAGCTGCGCAGGGAGTAGTCGATCATGTCCGAAATGTGGAGGGGATACAGGACCGGCGAGCACCGGCCCGGCTCCACCGGTTCAAAGCTGAGGGGGATGGGCCGGAAGGAGAACAGAGACGGGTCCTTGGGGGCATCGTAGAGATAGTGTGCCGACGCCTGCTGCTGGGGATCCCGCCCCGCCTTGTCCACGTCCAGAACGAGATCAAAGAAACGCTGTACCTGCTGCTGATAAAGCGGGAGCTGTTCCGGGATGCCCTGCAGCTCCTCCAGCATCTGCTGATCCTCCCTGATCCCCCGGTCCTGGGTGATCCCCATGCGTCCAAACCGCTCAAACCAGCGCACATACAGAAGATGCAGGTAGATGTGCCGGCTCCCAAGGTCACCCAGGTCCATCAAGGTGCGGACCCCAGCATCTCTATCATCCCTGTCGATCAGAAGGGACCAATTCTCATAAGCCCGCCGCAGCAGGGGCTCCAGCTCCTTACAGTCGGTCTCCAGAAAAGACAGCAGGCTCTCCAGGAACGGGAGCTCCCGATAGGTCGAGGGAACGCCCTGGACCCCGTGGCTATTGGAAAACCTCTTTTTTCTCAGAGAAGTACATCTTGGCATACCACATGTCGGCGCCCTCCAAAATAGACAATCATAAAAAATTTATAAAATAGTCTTGACAAGGGGGTAGGTTCACATGCTACAATACTCCCACAGGGAACTGTCAAAATAATCTTACAATAGTCTAACACCCGCAAATCCGATTGTCAACGGGAAACTGGTCCCAAACATTCGGAACGGCACCTTGAAAAATGAATACCCATCACCAGAGACGATACTCTCCGGGGAAGCAGCGCCAGGACGTTGTCGCAGAGCACCGATAATTGAGCGTACCAAGGGGAAGAAAACGCTGTGTTGGTCAAACAAGGCCGCAGGGCAGGAACGGGTATGGTGCATGGCCAGACAGATCTAAAAAGACAGCTCCTGCAAAAAAAGCCGCCGAACTGCTGCAACAGTTCAGCGGCCTGCCGCGTTTCGGAAAACACAGCCTGATCTGTGTCCCAGTTTAACAGAGAGACCTCCGAAACGCAAGAAATTTTTCTCTGAATTTGAAACACCGGAGGTACTAAGCATTGAAACTGTCTGTCTACAAATCCTACGACGACCTGCCCCTGTTCCTCAACGCCAGGATGGTGGCGCAGGTACTGGGCGTGTCCATCTCCACCGCCTACGAGCTGCTCAATGACCCCGGCTTCCCCACGCTGCGGGTGGGGAGCCGTATGGTAGTTCCCAAAGAAAAGTTCATTCAGTGGGCGGAGGGACAGTCGGGAGGTGCGAAATGAGAAAACAGTACTGGCCCAAGCGGGATCCTATCAAGAACTACTTCCCCCTCCCCAACGAGATCTTCTCCCTGGGACTGTCCGCCGGGGCGATCGCGGTCTACGGATTTCTCCTCCACCGGGAGGACCGGAAGACCTACCAGTGCGTGGCCAGCTACCGGACCATCGGAGAGGCGGTGGGGATGAGCGTTAACACGGTGCGCAAGTATGTGACCGAACTGGAGGATCGCGGTCTGATCCGGACGGAGCGCACCACCGTCACCACCCGGGACGGCCGCGCCCTTAACGGCTGTCTGCGTTACTACATTCTGCCCATCCAGATGTCCATCGAACAGTTCTATGAGCGACAGCTCCGCGCAGCTGACCTGACTCTGGAACGACAGAGCGCGGAGCGGCGCATGGCGGCGCTGGAGAGAAAGGAGTGTGCATCCGGATGCTGATGCAGATGATCGACTGCATGATCGAGCAGGACCCGTCTCTGTCAGCACGGCGCACCATAGACATGCGGCGGTACATCGTCAACAGGTGGAACCGTACGCATGAAGAGCCTATCGACGAAGACGGGGTGGCCCTGTTCCTCTGCGATGAGAGCCGCGGAACCCTGACAGATGAGCAGAGGCTCTTTGCGAGGGAGTGCCGGGAGGAGATCAAGGCCTGCTATCGAAATGCGGTGTTCCAGATGTTTCAGTGCGGTGAGATGATGCGCCGGCATCTGGTGTCCGGCCCGGAGGAATACTGCCGGATCTTTCTGCCGCAGTACGCCGTTCCCTGCAACAAGCAGCTCTCCCCGTGTAACGGCCTGTAAGCCACCATGTGCCCTCTTTGGGGGCAGGGCAGAGTCCCTGCCCCTCCCGGCGGTTTCGGGGCGGATTTAGCCCGTTGTTCCACCGCTGTGGAGGAGGCCTATCCGGGGAATTTGCCGCCCCATAACTGATTTGCGGAGGACGAAAGGAAAAGCAGGAGAAAGCCTTGGCGCTTTTATGGCGCCTGGGCGGTCACAACCGCCCGCAGTGCGGGCGGTTTCAGGGGACGGGGGCTGACGCTTTTCCGGGTCGCCAAAACTGCGATTGACGCTGTTTTCGGAAAAACAGGCGAATATCCCCGCTGTTGAGGGATACTCGCTGACGCTACGATAGAGTTTGGAGGGATTTGACGATGGATGAAAATAGACACCGGCACACCGTTTGGATGGACGACGATGTGTGGGATCAGGTGGAGTCCCACTACCAGAGGGACAACTGTACGACCAAAAACGAATTTATTGAGAAGGCCATCCGATTCTACTCCGGTTACCTGGACACGGAATCTGCCGATGCTTACCTGCCCCGGGTTCTCGCCGATGTGCTGGAAGGCAAGCTGGGGGCCCTGGGAAACCGAATGGGACACCTGCTGTTTAAGCTGTCGGTGGACCAAAACCTCATGGGAAATATCCTGGCTGCCGACATAGAGATCGACCCGGATCAGCTGCGGAAAGCTCGCGTCCGCTGTGTCAAAGAGGTAAAGGAGACCAACGGTGAGATCAGCTTCGAAGACACGGTCCGTTACCAAAAGGGGGCTGAGTGATGCCGGGACTGATCCAGAAGTCCGGCTACATCAAGCCGGGAAACGGCGGCGGTCACTACGCCGAGTACATCGCCACCCGGGAGGGTGTGGAGCTGATCGAGGCCCCGCACCCCTCCCACGACGGCGGCGGATATCTGGAATATATGGCCCAGCGTCCCCGCTCCCACGGCTTGTTCTCCGCTGACGGTCCCGCCGATCTGGAGAAAACCATGGAGGAGATCAACGGGCATACCGGGCCGGTGTGGACCTTCGTCTACTCCCTGAAACGGGAAGATGCCCACCGGCTGGGCTATGAAAACAGCGAGAGCTGGCGGAAACTCCTGCTGGCCCATCAGACGGAACTGGCTCAGGCCATGAAAATTTCCCCGAACAATTTCCGATGGCGGGCCGCCTTCCACGACGAAAAGCACCACCCTCACGTCCACATGATGGTCTGGTCGGCGGACCCCAAGCAGGGATTTCTAACGGAAAAGGGTATTGAGAACATGCGCTCCCAACTGTCCAATGAGATCTTCCGGGACGAGCTGCTGTCTCTCTACCAGAAAAAAGATCTGTCCTACAGCCAAGTGCGGGACGCGGCAACGGAGGCCATGGGGCGGCTCATTCGGGAGATGGAGGCAGGTCTGTGCTATAGCCCGGTTATCGCGGAGCAGATGGAGACGCTGGCCGGGATGTTGGAAGACCACAAGGGCAAGAAGGTCTATGGCTACCTGAAAAAGCCGGTGAAGGTGCAGGTGGACGCCATCGTGGATGAACTGGCCAAGGTTCCAGAGGTGGCAGAGTGCTATGAGCAGTGGAATCAGCTTCGGGATGAGCTGGAGCGTTACTACAAAGATGCCCCCAGAGAACACCTGCCCCTCTCCCAGCAGAAGGAGTTCAAAGCCATCAAGAACATGGTCATCCGGGAGGCGGAGCAGCTCCGGCTTGGCACGTTTACCTTCGAGGATGCCCGTATGAGAGATGAAGTGGATGAGGACCAGGATGCGGTGTACTTCGCCTGGAACTCCAATTGGCAGATGACCGAGGTCTACCAGAGTGCCAAGGAGGTGCTGGAGGAGTACGAAAATCCAGAGAGTGAAAAAGCGGAGCAGGTGCGGGTGATGGAACAGCTCTGGCAGAGAGGGTTTCCCCTGGCCGCCTATCAGCTGGGCAAGTGCTGGCGGGACGGTCGGGGTGTTCTCCCCGATGACGAGCGGGCGGAACTGTGGTTCCGGCGGGCAGCTAATGCGGGATATGACTTCGCTCAGTACGCGCTGGGGAAGCTTCTGCAAAGTCAGAAGAGAACAGACGAGGCAGTATCCTGGTATGAAAAAGCGGCGGCGCAGGAGAACACCTGCGCCGCCTACCGCCTGGGAAAGCTGTATCTGGAGGGGAAAGATGTCCCGAAAGACGTGCAAAAGGCGGTGGCCTATCTCACCGACTCCGCCGAACATGGAAACCAGTACGCCCAGTACGCTCTTGGAAAACTGTACCTTACCGGCCAGGATGTCAAGCAGGATCGGGAGCAGGCCTGGGCGTATTTCTATGAATCGGCGGAACAGGGAAACGAATACGCCGATTTCTTTCTGGAGCACTTCGATCAGGCGCGCAGGCCCAATGTGTTCCTGTCGGCCACCCGACTGCTCCACCACCTGAGTCAGATCTTTCGTGACAACTCGGTGGCTCCTGCCGCCCCGGTAGGACAGCAGGTGGACCGAAAGCTGCGGCGGAAAATCCAGGAAAAGAAGATTGCTCTTGGCCACAAGCCGGATGACCATGAGGAAACTCCCCAGCAAAACATGGGCGGCATGACCATGGGGTGGTAGCTATCACCAACGAAACTGCAGTAAAAAATGCTGTTGAATTTTACGGCAGATCGAGGTATACTAAAGGCAAGAAAGGGGCTGAATACCATGCCGAACATCAAACCCATCTCTGATCTGCGTAATTACACGGAGGTTCTGCATGACGTGGCAGTGGGCGCTCCGGTTTTTCTGACGAAGAATGGCAGGGGCCGCTACGCCATCGTGGACATACAGGACTATGAGCGGACACAGGCCACCCTCCGGCTGATGAACGAGCTGGCCAAGGGCCGCAAGTCCGGGGAGGAAAAGGGCTGGTTGACGCTGGAGGCCGTAGAGAAACATCTCGGAATCGCAGATGAATAACCTGCATTTATCCGACGAGGCGCAGGCTGATTTGGCCGGGATCAAGTCCTATATCGCAAAGAATTTGGAAAATCCCAGCGCAGCGATCTCCACGGTACGGAACATCACAAAGGACATCCGCAGATTGCGGGATCACAGTCTGATTGGCGCGTCCCTGTCCTCAATTGCCGATGTCGAGAGTGACTATCGTTTCCTGGTGACCGGCAGTTACCTCACGTTTTACCGAGTTCTTGACAATGATGTTTATGTGGATCGTGTGCTCTACGGCCGCCGGGATTATCTTCGCATTCTCTTTGGAGATGTGCAGGACGACGAAACAAACGAATAGAGACAATCTTCTCCGTAGGGAGAAACGATTTGTCACCGGAACCGTCTGCAGAGATGCAGGCGGTTTTTCTATGGCAGGCATATCAAAATCTGGACCGCAATACAAAGATAAAACCCTGCCCGCAGATGATAACTTTCTGAAAATAGTTGCCGTTTGGGGTGGCTATTTGGATACAGTTCGGGTATTGTGTGTTGCTGATAAAGGAGGCGGCGCACATGCGAGACACATTGGAAAATCTGTACTTTGGAAACATTACCCCCAACGATCAGACGATCAAATCGGGGACTGCCCTGAAAGAAGCCATGGAACAGTCGGCGGAGTGCGAGGAAAAGCTCACCGCTCTGTTGGAAGGTAAGGAAAAAACTCTTCTGCTGCGGCTCCTCAACGCGGAGAACGAAGTCTGCAGTACCATGGCCCTGGAGAACTTCATCCTGGGATTTCGGCTTGGGATGCGGCTGACCGTTGAGGGTCTGCTGGGCAGCGACGACGGCAGTCTGATCAACCGAGATAAGGAGGGATAGCCCATGGCAAAAAGAAGACCGTCCGGCGACGGCATGGTCCGAAAGCGGGAGGACGGCCGCTGGGAAGGCCGCATCGTGGTGGGCCACAAGCAAAACGGCGAGCCCATCTTCCGATATGTCCTGGCAAAAACGCAGAAGGAACTGCTGGACAAGCTCCACCGGGACCTGGAAGCCTTTCAGGATGTGGAGCTCACCGAGGACAGCCGCATGACCCTGGGGGAGTGGCTGGACCGGTGGATGGAGGACTACGGCGCCGCCACCCTGCGGCCCAACACCCTACGGAGTTATGAGCAATTCATTCGGTGCTACATCAAACCCTATCTGGGGGATAAAATTGTCTCCCGGGTGACCCGCATGGACATCCAGAAGCTGTACCGAACACTGAAACACGAGGGTCGTGTCCGCGAGCACCCGGAACACGGGCATGAGCTGTCGGACACCATGGTGCTCCGCATCCACGCCATGCTCCACCGGTGCCTGAAGAACGCGGAGGCAGCCCATGTGATCGCCCGGAACCCCACCGACGGGGCTGTGGTGCCCAAGGCCAGCTATAAGCCGAAGCAGATCCTCACAAAGGAGCAGATGGATACCTTTCTGGCGGCGGTGGACCGCAATGAGATCTGGCGGGACTTCTTCTACACGGAGCTGACCACCGGCCTCCGCCGGGGCGAAATCTGCGGCCTCATGTGGCAGGACTTCGACGAGAAGGCCGGGACGCTAAAAATCCTCCGGTCAGTGAATGTCCCCAAGGCCGGGGAGTTGGAGATCGGCGAGACGAAGACCAGTCAGGGGCGGCGGACCATCCGCCTGCCGCCCAGCACCGTCCAGCGTCTGAAGGAGCGGAGAAAGCACGCCGTCAGCCAATGGATCTTCCCGGAACCGCTGGCTCCGGCGAAGCCGGTGCGCCCCAGTGCCGCCTACTACTGGATGAAACGGATCTTAAGAGAGGCCGGCCTGCCTGAAATCAGATTCCACGATTTAAGGCATACTTTTGCCACCCACGCCCTCACCAGCGGCGTGGATGCCAAGACCCTGTCCGGTATTCTGGGCCATACCAACGCCAGTTTCACCCTGGACACCTACACCCATGTGACGCCGGACATGCAGCAGGAGGCCAGCCACATCGTGGGCGGCTTTCTGGAAGATCTCCTGGGGAAAGACCTGAAACCGTGGCAGAAAAACAGGTCGGAAGGAGGTGCACACCATGGGTAAGCGGCGGAAAAAGGGCGAGGGCTCCGTCCGCCAGCGCAAGGACGGCCGCTGGGAGGGACGGGTGGTCATCGGCTACGACGAGAAGGGCCTGCCCAGGACAAAGAACGTCCTGGCTAAGACGAAACGGGAGTGTCAGGAAAAGCTGAAGCAGCTCCGGGAGACGGTGACAGGCTCCCGAACAGAGAAAGTTTGTTCGGAGATGCCCTTCGGGGAGTGGCTGGACTTCTGGTATCAGAACTACGTCAAGCCTCAGATCCGCCCCACCACCCAGGCCAACTACGAGGCGAAGATCTATCAGCACATCATCCCAGAACTGGGGAAGATCCCCCTGAACCAGCTGGCCCAAAAGGACCTCCAGCAGTTCTATGCTCGGATGAAAATGGGTGGGCGGCTCATCCGCACGGAACAGTTCGGCAAGGGGCTGTCCGACTCCATGGTGCGCGGCCTCCACGCCGCCTGCCGGTCCGCGCTGGAGAAGGCGGTGCAGGAGGAACTGATCCGCACCAACCCGGCGGTGGGCTGCAAGCTGCCGCCCAAGCGGGGCCGGGAGATGCAGGTGCTGTCTTCGGAGGAGCTCCAGCGGTTCCTCATCCAGGCCCAGGCGGAGGGATACTTTGAGTTGTTCCTTCTGGACTTATGTACCGGCCTGCGGCGGGGCGAACTGCTGGCCCTCCAGTGGGACGACCTGGACTTCAAGACCGGGACCCTGACCGTGAACAAGCAGGTCTACGAGGTGAAGGGACAGCTCCAGGTGAGCGTCCCGAAGACCCGCGCCTCCATCCGCAGGCTGGTTCTGCCGCCCGGCGTGGTGGAGGTGCTGCGGGCGTATCGGGAGACGGTGGACTCCCGGTGGATGTTCCCCTCGCCGGTCAAAGAGGATATGCCCATGACGCCAGGGGCGGTGCGTCGGCGGCTCCAGATCATTCTGGAGCGGGCCGGGTGTAAGAGAATCAGATTTCACGATTTACGCCATACCTTTGCCACCCTGTCGCTGGAGAACGGCATGGATGTGAAGACCCTCTCCGCCATGCTGGGCCATGTGTCGGCGGCCACCACCCTGGACATCTACACCCATGTCACCGGGGATATGCAGACCGAGGCGGCGGCCAAGATCGACCGGGGGCTGGGCAACGAGGTGTTGGGGAGCCCTGAGCAGGCAGAGCAGGGTTCAGTCGAAGATTTCCAGCCGGTGCTGAGAAAGACCCGAAAGCCCGGCACCGGGTGCATCTCTCAAATCAATGACCACCTGTTTGAGGGGCGCTACTCCCCCACCTGGCCGGACGGCACCAAGCACTCTAAATGCGTCTACGCTCATACCCAGGAGGAATGCGAAGCGAAGCTGAAGGTGCTGATTCAGCAGATGAACGCAGAGCGGCAGGCCCTACGGGACAAAATGCGGGGCATCACTCCGCCGGATAAGCTCACCAAAACGCAGAAGAAAATCTGGTTGTTCATGAAGTTCCACCCCGACGTGACCAGCTATCGAGCTATTGCCAGGGGCGCCGGGGTGACGAGGCATACTGCGGCTAAGTGGTATGAGATGATGCGGGGAATGCTGGGGCGGGCGGCGTAAAAAGACGGCCTGCCTATCTTATCAAATTTTATAATGCATCATCAAAAGTATCATTCTGCCTTGCGGAGCGCCGCCAAATATCGTATGATGAGCACAGGAGATGCCGGGGGAGGTGCTGAAATTGAGTATCCAAGAGGCTCTCATCACGATGTTTACCGACGATCCTGTCAACTGGCTCAAATGGGCAATCGTATTCGCCGTCCTGATCGGCGGCTATGCCATCGCGGTGCCGCTCTACAAAAAGGTGTCCCACGGCGTCAGCTGGGAACGGAAACGGGACATCGCAAAGAGCAGGGACCACGTCATCAAAGCGTCTCTGGCGGACAAGCACCCCTCCGGTGAAGTATCCCGCTATGATTGGCACGCTACCTACCACTACACGATCGACGGCAAGGAGCGGCAGTATACCGCCTATTTCAAGCATCCATCGACACCGCCCCTGTACCTGTATCTCTATTATGTCGATGATCCTGACAAGCTGTTCTCCTGTGAGGAGTACCACTACGAAAACCACAAAGGGCTGCTCCTGCTTCCGGTCATCTTTCTGCCCTGGATCCTGGCCGGCATCGCCCTCGTCCTCCTGGGCGTAGACCTGTCGGGATTTTGAAAGTCATATCGGCATTCTGAACGTTCAAAAGAGGTTGGTATCACAATGTGATGCCAACCCCTTTTCTCAAGGTCACTTCTTACTTTTCCTCTCTCAACCCCGCCAGTTGGCCAGTGGATAGGAGCCGTTTTTCTCTCGGTATTCCTGTAGCAATTGTCGTTCCCGTTCTCCTGCGTTTTCGCAGGCTTCGTAAGCAAGTAGCAAAAGTCCGTAGTCCGAGATCTGCCAGACGGCCCGTCCGCCCGCATGGATATTTCCATTTCCCCGTCCATAGTCCATGTACTGTTTTAGCCTCTGCCGCAGGCCACGCTTTCCTTCCGCTTTTCCAATATACAGGATACTTTGGTCGGCACATCCCTCATATTTCTCCTGAAGCTTTTTCGCAGGATAGATTTTCGCCTTAGGGCGGTACTCCTGTTCCGAGAAACGGATTAGCATTCCCTCAGGAGCCAGTACCCAATAGACTCCTGGCACCTCTGGAACAGCACGACAGCCGTCACAACAGAGTTCTTGCAGTGTAACGGCGGGAGCCGCTGTAGGACAGAGCGCTTTGAGCCGACGAAACAGGCGTAACAAGACTCCTTCTGCGATGCTTTGACTGATCAGGGAACCCTCGCAAAAATGGTCTCTGCGGAAATGCCATGCGATACAGGCCAATACACACAAATAGGGCTGCGTCTCCAGCCATCCCGGAGGGGCAATCGCGATATTCCGCTCCTCGAGGCCCCACTTTTGGATCACCTCGTGATAATTCTGGATCACTAATCCCGCCTGGTAGGTTCTGTCTACAAAATCATGTAAATCGCGAGAGAGTGTTTTCTGCCCAGGACTACGGGAATACACGGAATAACGGCGGCACCAAAGCTTCTTTTCCTCAGAAGTCTCGATTTGCTCCAGCAATTTGATCGCCCAGTCCAAAAACAAATCTTCTGTCATAGACGCATCTCCCGATATTCAATTGTCGTTCATTCCAAAAGGAATCGTGAGCAATTTCTTTTTATATAGGCTCTCTGTCCGGATGACCTCATCATCTGTCACAGTTTTGGGCAATATCTGCAAAATGGAGAACTGGAAATCGTGGTAACGTTCGGGGTAGGCGCAAATCAGTTCCTTCATCAGCTTATTATTGCCGTGCAGGGAATCCACATAGCAGGCCCACCGCCCCAGCAGTCCATCTTTTCCATAAGCCGATCCCACATACTGCTTTCCCGTCTCCCGGTCAACGATGAGATAAATGGCGTTGACGGAGGACAGCGCTGTGTGCCACGCCTCATAAACGGTTGGATTTTCAACGATTTCCTTCAGTTCATCATATGTAAGGATCAGATTTTCAAAGCCGGAAAAGACTTTCTTTTCATCTGCCTGAATTGCCACAACAGGCTTTTCGGTCGTTCCCTTCTGATGCCACATGCGCGCAGACTTCCCCCAATCGATGATCAGTCTGCCCTCATATTCTTTCAGCAAATCGAGGGGTTCGAGATGAAAATATGCGTTCTTGCCCTGGAATTTTCTGGCCTCAATTTCCGGGATACCCTTCGGGATCATATCGGGCGTATCCGGAACAGAAGCACCTACTTTATAGCAGGAATCCAGCTTACAGAGAGTCCCCTGGTCGCTTATAAAGGTCACCCAATAATCGTACCCTTTGCTGAATCCAGATTTCTGATGACAGGTATATTCATATACCACATTTGCTTTATAACACTCTCGAAATCCACGATCTGTCAGTGCATGACGAATTAATTTAACTTTTGAGGGATCCAGCCCTACTTTTCTTAATACGTCTGAGAAATAAAAAATCGCCATTTTATATCTTCCTCCGCGTATAAACTATCAGAGTCAAACTTGTCGCCCAGGGTGATATCGCCATGAAATTACCTTTTTTGAAGGAAACTCTTTCACTTCTGGCGTTGGGCAATAAAATCCGAGATAGCCTCCACCGTCTGGGCCTGTTGTTCCTCCGCCGAGATCGTGGCGGGCAGATCTCCTTTCTGCGGCCCGTAGTTGCCGAACTGGGCGTGGTTGCCGCCCTCAATTTCCACCACGTTCTCTGTGTAGTCGATCTTGTCCTCCACACTCTGGTTCAGGGAGCCATAGACGGTGAGGGTATCGGCAGGCGGATAGTCGCCGTAGAGATAGGCTCCCAGCAAAAGCAGGCCGTCCACCTCGTCCGGGTACTCCGAAGCGAACTGGGAGGCCATGGCCCCGCCCATGGAGTGGCCGGCGATGTACCAGTGCTGGATATCCGGGAACTGGGCCATCACATCCTCTGCCGCATTCACGTCGAAGATGGCCAGGTGGAAGGGCATCTCCACCAGAATGCAGGTGAGGCCGGTCTGCCGGAGCTGGTTCAACAGGGGCAGATAGGCGGCGGCCTCCACCTTGGCCCCGGGGTAGAAGATGATCGCGGTGTCCGTGGGATAGGACAGGGAGAGGATGGTCAGATCATCCCGAACCTCCAGATGATCTCCGCTTGCCAGTACCTCCAGAGCCACGTCCTCCGCCTGGTAGTAGTCGGACACATACCAGAAAAAGCCGCCCGCCAGCAGAATCAGGACCGCCAGCAAAATACTGACGGCTATCTTCCACTTTTTGCGGCAGGATTTTGCCTCTGCCGTCATTGCACACCCTCCTCCCACTGCCGGATCACTGCCGCAACGGTCTCCGCTGCAATATGGGAACCCAACTCACTGGGGTGGACGCCGTCGGCGGCATAGAGGTCCTGAGGAACGGACCATTCATAAAACCGCCGGCCCACATCGGCAATCAGGGCGTTATTTTCCTGTGCCGCCTTGTGGTAGGCCTCGGACAGCTTTTGGGTCATCTCGTCGTAGTCCCAGCCCTTGTCCGTCAGCTTGGCCCAGCCCCTTTGATAGGCCCATGTAGCAAACAAAATGGGGACCGCTCCGTTTGCCCGGATCTGCCGGCAGAGCCCCTCCACGCTGGAGAAGAAACTCTTAGGGGCGGTGATGGGGCCGTGGCTCATCTCTTGGAGCACCACATAGTCCCACTTCTCGTTTTGAAGCGCCGCCTGGGTCTGACTGCCCAGCCTGGTGTTGGGGTTCAGCTGTTCCGACAGCCGTGCCCCGCCCCGGGTGTGGTGGACCACCTCCGCCCCGGTCAATTCAGCCAGCATCTGAGGCATGTTATTGGTGAATGTAAAACTGTTGCCCAGCATGAGAATCCGCATGGCACTGCTCCTTACTCGTTTCTTTCACTGCTTCCAACTGCCATTATACACGGCCCCGCCGAGAGGAACAAGGCCAGGAAGCGCGATGGGCCTATCAGATTTTGCGACGCAAGATACAAAGATAAGGCTACGGCCGCGTGAACTGATCGTGAATGGGTGGTCATGACCACATGTTTCAAAAATTGTGCAGTTTGCTTTTGCCTCCTTTCGGAACGAATTGTGGCGGAGACGGACAAGAAACTATATTTACAACGAAAATCCAAAACAAATCCGCAAAAGTGAGTTGACCACAGTTGAGGCCTTATTTATGCAGAACGCCAAACATATTATTGTCGAAAAAGTTACAAAAACCGCCTCAAAACATCAGTTTTGAGGCGGTTTTTGTCTTTTGTTGCCGAAAAAGATACAGCTCGGAAAGCCTTGCGGCTCAATGGATTCATGGTTTTACACAACTTGTGTTTTTGTTTTTCTGCGCTTTTTCAAGCCATTTCCGAACCCCCATACTGACAAATCCGTGTGCAAACAGATGCGAAAAAAGGGCCGTGCGTCAGCACAGCCCTTTGTCTTACTTCAGTCTTATGATCTGCTCATATAGCATGGCATATTTTTTCTCGATCACCATGTTGCTGTGGTAGTGGCCGAAGAACCAGTACCGGAAGGTACATTTCTGACGCACTTCGTCGAAGAACTCGGTCAGTGCGTCTTTCTTGAACATTCCTCCGCTGAACACATCCTGTATGCTGGAGGGGCAGCAGTGGCTGATGATGTAATCCACATTCCAGTGGACACGCTCCAGAATTGCTCTGGCTTCCAGATATTCCGCTTCGCTGGGCAGTTCCTCGGCCCACCAGGAACGATGGTTCACACGAAACATCGCACCGCGCTGTTCGAGTTGCTGGAACGTTTCCTCGAAGTCAGGATCGTCCGGTTCCAGGATGCCGTCCTGGATATCATGGGAGGAAGCGCCGCCCATGGTAAAAAACTTCCTGCCATTGAGCTCATATACCTGACCTCGCATGAGGTGCAGAACGGAGGGACGTATCCTCTGGATCTGTCCACCATGCCATTCTTCTTTGGGGTAGTCTTTGTAAGCGTCATAGTTTTCGTGGTTCCCAAGCACGAATGCAGTAGTGTATGGCCGGTCCTCCAGCCAGTCCAGTCCTGCATCATCCCGTGGGTCACCGTGCCAGATTCCACCAAAATCTCCATTATGCTTAATTCGTTATAATGGAGATTATACCGAATAAGTTGCTATACCGAAAAATCTCAGAATCCTGCAAATAACATATTCTACACAAAATTTTTCGGTATAGTATTTTTCAATCCAGCGTATAGAGGAATTGCTTTGCATCTTTACTTTTCCAGAGTTTCTCGGTGCCTCCGATGTTTGGGGCTGACTTATTGATGGCCTCACTCATCATCTCCAATGTAGCAAAGGCATAGAAGCCAGATGTAGTAGACATACTTTCATGCCCGAGCAACTGCATAATAAACGGTAAAGGCACGCCGTTTTTATACAAATCCATAGCTTTTGTTTTTCTAAACAGGTGGCAGTGGACATTCTCTGGAACGGCACCGCATGTCTCTCGGGCCATGGCAGCCGCAGTTCCAACCACGAGACTGATGCTATCGGTAGAAAGTCTGTGGGGTATCCCTTCCCTCATGCTATAAAACAGTGGGGCCGGTCGTCCAGATGGATGAAATTCACGTAGATAAAGTTCAAGATGCGCTACTGTCTTCTTCATGATAGGAACATTTCGCCTTTTTCGCCCTTTTCCAATTATAGTAACAAAAGGATTGGGAGCATCAATATGTAAGGACTCTATATCAAGGTCGGCGAGCTCTTGTACTCTGGCCCCCGTGTCATATAGGAGTATGAGCATCATCCTGTTTCGTCGGTGCTTTTTCGATTTTGCGTCATATGCAGATAGAATAGCAGCTGTTGCTTCTGGCTGAAGATACAAAATGGGATGTTTTTCTTCTTTTAGCTTTTGAATTTGGCAAACAGATTCATAAATGCCTCGAAGTTCGAAATCCTCTTGTCCGCAGTATTTTAAGAAGGAGCGGATGGATGTGATCCTGAGATTTACCGTTCTGGCTGAGGCCCCTTGTCCCTTCAGCCATACAACAAACTCTTTCACGTTATCACGAGCAAATGCCTCGAAGCTAACATCCTCATCTTCAAGGCCTTTTCCTTCCCGCAGGAACCGTAAGTATGTTTTAAGCGACTGCTTATAGGTTTCTATCGTCTTATCGGATAGGCCTCGTATAGCGGGCATATAATCATGCAGATAGGATCGCACCATTGTCCAGAAACACTTATCTTTTTTGCGCTTATATCTCATATGACTCAACCTCAGGCAGTAAATTTTCTAAGCTCTCTGTTGCAACAGCATAGTTTCCAAAATAATCAGGAATCAGGTGTATGTAGTAATATGTTTTTTCAATCGAGGAGTGTCCCATATAGCGCATGAGATAAGGAAGCATGGACATGACATTCTTTCCTTCTTTTGACCAACGTGCTATATTGGCACATGCAAAGTGGTGCCGGAAGTCATAGGGCCTTGGCTTGACCTTACCGTCTCTTTTGAGTCCTGCTGCAAGCCAGATTTTTCTGAAGTTGAACGGAACTGATGACTCGGATATGACATTACCGCTGGGACTTGGGAAAAAGTATTCTCTTTCCGGGAAACAGATCCCAATAGCAGAATCGTAATCTTTCAGATAGGATATCAACTCATCTGACAAAAACAATCTGCGATCCCGGTGCCCTTTCGATTGTAAGATATCCAAATAGCCGTCATTAAGATGTACATTTTCACAGCGGAGATGTCTGGCTTCGCCGCACCTCGCACCGCAGCAATAAAGGAAACGATACAGTGCTGGGTAAACATAAGGGCGCCCTGGTGTTTTCTTTCGAAGCACATATGAGTCGCATTCTTTAAAAAAGCGCTGTATTTCACTGTTAGACAACAGATAAACTTCTGGTCGGTAAGAATTCCGTGAAACAGGGGATTCAAGAATGTATGCATCTGAATCCCCCATACGCTGGAGATAGCGGCCAAACTCTCTAACAGGGCTTATCCAATATCCACGTTTTGAATTGGAATGCTCAGACCGTTCAATGCTCCACCCTACCACAAGGCTTTTGCAAAGAACAGGGCTATTGCCATGTTCAAAATTGTATCGATCCAAACTCTTCAAATACCATTGAACTGATGCGGAATACTGTATGCCTATAGAATGTTTAAACTTTATAAATGCTTCCAGAGATGGGCCAAGCGCGCTTATAAAAAGACTCATGGATTTACCTTTCTTGATATTCCCACAAGAGGTAATACACACTCTTTAAGGTTATTTATATCTGCAGTTATATAGATGTCGGTAGTCCTTGTTCCTGCATGCCCAAGGATTGCTGCAATTGTTGCTAATGGAATACTGTTTTGAACCATTGTTGATGCTGCATTATGCCGTAGCATACACATGCCCCAGATACGATCATCCTTTTGTATACCGGCACGTTGAAGTATGTTGCTTACGATACAGTAACATGCTGAGTGCCCCGACAAAGGCATGAACGGTGCTTGACTTCTCAAGAACACATGATCATCATTAACCTTTGGTCGTTCTTCCAAAATATAGCGATAAATTGAATTCCCTATGTCAGTCGTTAATGGAAGACACACAGCATTACCTGTTTTACTTTGCTGAAAGAAAATGGTTTCATTTTTCCAGTCTATATCGGAGAGTCTCAGATTAATCACATCAACTGCACGCATCCCTGTAGTAAGCCCCAGGAGAAATATCGCTGCATCTCTGTGAGATACACATGATGATGATAACACTTCTTTTATTTTTGCGACCTCATCTTCCGTAAACATTGGAACGATCCGTTTGGCATGGTATGGGTGAATCCCTGCTACTGCAAAATAAAGATCTTCACGCTCAAAATACCGGAAAATATTACGCAATATGCAGAGAACATTGCGCTGATGTTTCTGTGGCCAAGAGCAGATATAGTCTACGACATCTGCTACAGCCAGATCTGTTAAAGATGTTATGTCGGATTTCTCCATATAGCGCAGAAGACATAATATCCCATTTTGAAAAAAGCCAACCGTTCCATTGTTTGAATATTGTGCTTTCAAATGTTGCGTATAATTTTGATAAAGCTCAATAAGTTGCGTAGATGTTGGTAGACTCTTCTCTTTTTTGACTATTGAGAAATCAAAAGCGCCTTGGAGGCAAAATGAGTTTATCAGCCGAACAAAACGGTTATACATGACATATCGATATCTGACGAGCTCCCCAGTTTTCTCGTTGAAGATGTTATCAGCAAACATTTGACCGATATTGGCCGTATAAGTATCATAGTCGTTTTCTGCACAGAATTTTTTAAACCTGTTGCTGACCTGCTTATAGTTTTCTATGTTTTTGGGTGCATAGCCCACATCGGTTATAGCAGCTATAAAAGCATCACACAAATCATCAATATTTGATTTCACAGAGACCACCCCGTTTGCTTGGTGGCTCCTATAGTATCAGAAAAATTATGCCGAAAGAAGTCTACAAATTATTGCTTTTTCAGTGCAGAATAAAAGGTTTCGGCATAATGTTTTTTACGGTATAATCTCCACAGACCAGAACCAAATCTTCCTTGGTCATGTGTTCCTGCTCGTAGAAGATGTCCGGGCGGAAGCGGCGGAAATCTCCGTGTGTATCCCCTGTAATAAATATTTCCATAAGTAGTTGCTCCTTGTTTCCATTTTAGCACATGGTCTGCTCGATCTCTACATCACTGTATCGGAATTTGATTCGAATTGTCTCCGCGTCGACTACGGTGATCCGCTCAACCAGCTGCCGAACAATCCCGTCATCATACTGTTGGAAGCCACTGAAGTGTTCCTCCAGGTAAGCTGTTAACTCTGCCATATGTGAGTCCTCGCTGATCCTGTTGGCCGCTTCCGTCTTTACTGCATCGATCCGCGCCTGCAGGTGCTGCTTTTCTTCCAGCAGGGTCTTGAGCTGCTCCGTTATCGTTAGGTCATCCATATTGGCCAGAGCCTGATCCAACAGTGTATTCTGCCGTGCGGTCAGTACTTCCAGTTCGTGTTCCAAGTCCAACAGGTCGTCGCCATCTCCTCCTGGGACACATACCATTCGGAGCGTTTCTGCAAGTTCTTCCTGCAGGCCATTGCTTGCTTCGACTACCCGGTTGAGCATCGTGAGAATAGCGGCATGCAGTTTGTACTCCTCTACGGAAGGCGACTCATGGCAGTATTTTTTCCCAAACTCCAGCCGGGAGACGCACCGCCAGACGATCCGTTTGACGCCGTTTCTGGCCCAGGTACACCGCTTATAGGGGGAACCACACTCCCCACAGACCAGCCGCTCACTGAGCGCATACTTGGCGGAATACTTGCCCTGTTCTGTTTTTCCGCTTTTCTGCAGAATCTTTCGCTTGCTGGTCCGCCGTGCCATCTCCTCCTGTACCCGCTGGTAGATGTCCCGCGGGATGATAGCAGGGTGGTTGTCCTTGATGTAATACTGCGGCAACTCGCCGGTATTCTTCTTGACCTTCTTGCTGATGCAGTCTGTGGTAAAGGTCTTTTGCAGCAGGGCATCCCCTACATACTTTTCGTTGGTGAGGATGTTATGCACGATCTGATGGGACCATGCTTTGACACCCTTTGCGGTGGCGATCCCATCTTGGGTAAGTTCTCTCTGGATCTGGCCCTCACTGCAGCCCTCCAGGTACCGGCGGTAGATTCGCCGCACCACCTCGGCCTCCTCCGGTACGATCTCCGGCTTACCGTCCGCTCCTCTTTGGTAGCCCAGCATGGATCTGTAGTGGAAGTTGACCTTTCCTTCTTTCATTGCCATACGGATGCCCAGCTGGATATTGGAGCTGAGGGATTCGCTCTCGGCCTGGGCAAATCCGCTGAACAGGGTGATGAGGAACTCGCTGGACTCTGTCAGCGTATTGATATTTTCCTTTTCGAAGATAACCCCGATCCCCCTGGCCTTCAGCATCCGTACAGTCTCCAGGCAGTCCACTGTATTTCGTGCGAAACGGGAGAGGGATTTTGTCAGGATGAGGTCGATCCCGCCCCGCTTGCAGGCGGTGATCATCCGGTTGAATTCTTTTCGCTTCTTCATACTGGTCCCGGTGATCCCCTCGTCCGCGAAGATCCCGGCCAGTTCCCAATCCGGGGATTCCTCAATTTTCTGGGTGTAGTAGGCTTTCTGGGCGGTGTAGCTGTTGATCTGCTCCTCGCTGTCGGTGCTGACCCGGCAGTAAGCCGCCACCCGCTGCCTGCCATGGAGTCTCGTCTTGTTGCCTGCTACATTGGACCGTAATGCCGGAATGCGGTGGACGGTGCGTTCCAGTGATGATTGTTCCATTTTGCTGTCCTTTCTGTTCCTAATCAAAATTGTACGGTGATTGCGTTATCTGTTCCGATTATGATATGGGAGACCGTACGTTCGAAGTGTTCCCAGTCGATTTAGTCGGGCTGCGTTTGGCTTACAGCCGTATCCACACCATCATCGCAGCAGGCATACCGGGCAGCTGCCCCTTGCAGGATGTGGGAGAGAGCCTCCTTACCGTCTCCTGGCTGTTCCAACGCCCGGTTAATGGCGTTGGCCAGGCGAACGGCCTCCGCAGAGGGCGCGTATGGCTTACATACGGGCGTTTCATGTGCCGCAAGCTGCCGTGCCGTCTGCGCAAGCAGTTCCTCCTTCCCGACAACAAATGCGTTTCTGCAGGTAGAACATTTCAGATGGACGTTTCCGGTATGCCCGATTGGCCCTCCGGTTCGGAGCAGGCGCGTCTGACAGCATCCGCTTCGCAGCTTTTGCCATAAGCCATCCGATTCCGTCCGGCGTGGAAACTTCCCACTTGTCTTTTCTGAGATCTTTTCCTGCACTTGCTGGAAGGTATCTTGGTCAATAATGGGTGGGTATCCATTTTCCCCGGCATAGCGAGAGTTTTCCAGCATTCGCTTGATTTTGTGCTTGTTCCACAGTGGCGATTCCTGAGAGAAAGGGATGTTGTCCGCATTCATTCGGTCTGCCAGTGCCTGATAGGATAACCCGGCCAGATAGGTGGTAAATACATTTTGAACAGTGAGGCGTTCCTCCTCCTGGATGACCAGATCGCCGTGTACGATCTGGTAGCCATACAATATTTTCCGATTTGTCATCGCCTACGCCTCCAGTGTTTCTTGGAATTCAAAGCCGCCATATAGTTGAAAGCGGATGGTGCCCTGAGTATCTACAACCATTCGTTCCACCAGCTTGGTAAACAGGGCTTCGTCAAAGCTGGACAGAGTCTCTGGACCATTTCGGATGGTATCGATCGTTAGGCGAATTGCATCGACCTGCTCATCAATATCCTCATTGCAAAGCAGCTTTCGTCTCTCCCGTCGTAGTTCTGTCAGCTTGGCATTGAGTTCCGCCTGCTTTGCGGATAAGGCAGCCTTGTCCAGGAGACCTGCCGTGTGCAGCTTTGTGAGGTGGTAACTCTGCTCGGATGCCGCAGCGATGGCTGTGTTGACCGCCAGCATGGCCGGGTTGCCGCGATGCAGGGCATCTGACAAGGTCTCCATTTGCCTCAGCACAGGTGCCAGCACGATGCCGTCATGGGTGCGGAGCTTGTGGTACATCCGGAGGAATGCCGCATGGATGCTGTCCTCGCTGATCCGTCCGTTGGGGCAGTCGGCAGCTTTTCTGTCATGCTTGCGACATACCCAGGAGACGTATCCAGCTTTCGAAATTCTCCGCAGGTATAGCGTCCCACACTGTCCACAGATGATCTTCCGAGCAAGCGGAGTGTGATCATGTGGAATCGACTGTCGCTCTGCCCGCCGTTTCAGCAGTTCCTGAACTTTTTGAAAGTCCTCATAGCTGATGATGGCAGGGTGGGTATGTTCTACATAATATTGGTCCGCTTCGCCATGGTTGTCTTTCCTGCGATATGGAAATGTGTTGGTTGTGTAGGTTTTCTGACAGAGGGCATCCCCAATGTATTTCTCATTTGTTAAGATCTTTCGAATGGTCTGCTGATGCCATTTTTGCCCACCATGAACGGGGGCAGGCCCATTCTCACTTAACTCCTGGGCGATCCACTCAGAGCTATATCCTCTAAGATAGGCTGCAAAAATCCACTTTACGATCTCTGCCTGATCCTCTACGATTGTAAGATTCTTACCATCAACGATTTGGTATCCAAATGGTGCGGAGCAGGTAATAAACTCCCCGCGCTCCATGCGGCGCTGATAGCTCATACGTTGGTTTTTGGAGATGGAGATGGATTCCTCCTGGGCCAGAGAAGCGGAAACGCTCACCATCAGTTCTGAGGTGAGCGTTCCGGTGTCGATATTCTCTTTTTCAAACTTGACGGTTACACCCAGCGAGGAAAGCTCCCGCAGGGTGGCGAGGCAGTCACGGGTGTTCCGGGCAAATCGGGAGATGGACTTGACCACGATCTTATCGATTTTGCCCTTCCGACAGTCTGCCATCAGGCGGTTGAAGTCCTCCCGCTTATCCATCCGCGTGCCGGTCAGGCCCTCGTCCGCGTAGATGTCCACCAGATCCCAGCCATCGTGGGCGTTGATCGCCTGCGTATAGGCCCGGATCTGGGCGGCGTAGGAATGAAGCTGATCCGCAGAGTCGGAGCTGACCCGGCAATAGGCTGCTACCCGCAGGGTGTCTGGTCCCGCTGCCTTGGGTGGGATCACTTGTACTTCAGCCATTTCTCATTCGCCTCCTTCCATCTTTTTCGGCAACGAAACCATACCACACTCCTGCGGGAATAGCCAGCACTATTCCCAAACAGTTCTGGGCCGGTATCGTTCTGCGGACAGCCGTTTGGCTCTGGCCAGTTCTTCTTTGGTCAGCAGGCCGTCTGCAGCCATCCGTTCCCATAGACCCACCGATAACAGGTAACGCAGTTCGTTTCGGATCTCCATCACGCAGCCTCCTCAAAGTAGCTCTCATCCTTGACCCGCCGGATAAACCGTTCTACCGCATAGATGCTGCTTGTGACAGGCATTTCCGGCAGCGCGGATTGAACATCCCGAAAGTAACGGCTGCCCTTGGCGGCTCGTTCATCCAAAATGGCGATGGCACAGGTGTCAGTCTCCAAGCGGATGGCTCGTCCGAACCCCTGCTTGAGTCTGATCTGCATTTCCGGTACAGCCACGGCCCGGATGAACGTGCGGAGATCAGGATATGCCTCTCTCTTTTTTTCTTGCAAGGCGTCCGGATATTGGAACGGTAGTCGGGGGATGACCAGCAAAGAGACACAGTCTCCGGGAAAGTCAAAGCCCTCCCAGGCAGCACCGGTGGCAAACAGGACACTTCCAGGTGCCGCCTTGAACTGGGCCATAGTGTGCGGGGCGTTCCGTCCCATGGTAAACAGTGGAAACGGAAGGGGCTGTTGCTTCAAACGATCCTTCACAGCGGACATGCCTGCATAAGAAGTAAACAGTACCAACGCATGGCCGTGAACCGCGATCAGCAGTGTGCGGATCTCTTCAGCCAGCTTGTCAGAGTAGTCTACTTCGTGCTGCTTGGGCGGCATGGCAGGAAAATACAGCAGGCAGTTTTTCCGGTAATCAAAGGGAGAGGGCGAAACAGATTCCTCCACCCGAGAGTTGCCGGTGAGGCCAGCCTCCTCTTTGAAACGACAAAAGTCCTTGCCTATGGCCAATGTTCCGGAAGTAAGGAGGACAGGCTGGGGCTGTGACCAGAGTGTTGCTTGGAGCTGGGCGGTCAGGTCGGAGATGGAGGCGCACAGCAATGTGCCGCCATCGTCATCCGCCGCAGTGTAGAATACCAGGTCAGAGCGTTCCTCCAAAAACAGATGGACTGCGGAGGATATCCGATCCAATTCCTTTTTGGCGGTTGGTGTCAGTACCCCGCCGATCTGGCTCTGAATGGTAGCCAGGGTTCGGGCTGGCCCTATCATGTGTCGGACATAGTCCGAAAAAGGGCGATCACCATCATGAGGCAGTGACATAAGCTTCAGAAGCGCCGACGCCATATCAGCCAGGGATTCCGATGCCAGCAGATATCGTTCCGCCCGTAGGATGCGGATCAGCGTGCGGATGTCCTTGGCTGCCAGGGTAACGCCAAACATCTGTCGGGCAGTCTCAGGCAGTTTGTGTGCTTCATCAATAATCAAAGCAGCAACGTCCGGCAGGATGGGGCGGTGACCGCTGCCACGATGGATGGCATCTGCCAGCAGCAGATTGTGGTTGCAGATCTGAAACAGATAGCGGTCAGAGTTGCAGGCTTCCATATAGCAGAGGTACCGGCAGCCATCCCGGCGGCAATCACAAATCGTGGGGACACACACACGATTTCGGTCATACTGACTGAGATGGGGGGCTTGGTCTGCGTCCAAATGATCCCGCAGGGAGAGGAGTGCCTGGGCGGCCAGCGGATTTTTTCGTTCCAGGTCTACCTGCCGCAGGCGGCGCATCAGACGCTCATCACAGACATAGTGACTTTTTCCTTTGCGAATGACCGCCCGGATGGGGGCCTGGATCAGCTTATCCTCCAGAAGAACAGAGGAGAGGAACGGGATGTATTCCTCCCTTACCGCCGTTTGAAGGGCAATGCTGGAGGTGGAAATGAGGATGGGCTGGAAAGGGATGTTCTCCCGGCTCAACGCGCGAGAAAAAGAAACACCAGCCACCAGATAAGCGTAGGTCTTGCCGATTCCCGTTCCTGCGTCACTTAAAGCAATCTTGCTGTGGATCATGGCATCCAGCATCTTGTGGCTCAACTCAATTTGGCTAAGCCGGGCTGTCATGCCATGGCTTGGGAAGAGGTCCTGAAAGATATGGTCGATCTCATGATGTGCGACCTGCCTGTTATGATAACTAATCATTTGTAAAATCTCCTTGAATTAAGTGAGTTATTTTTTTCATTATCGTCGTATTTGCAGCTCGCCCCCCGACGGTGGGGAACAGTACGGACCGGCTTCCGGCAAGAAGCCGCACGGGCTTTTACCTGGAGTCTCTACTGCTTTCAACTCCGGGGCAGCGCCGCCTGTCTTACGCGCAGGCCAAGCGAGGTGTCTCATTATGTACCCAAACAGCGTCATTGCAAAAGCGCGTGCCATAGCGCCCCATGCAGGTGGCGTTCTCGCTCGGCCCAGGGCAGATGCCCTGGGTGTCATGGCGCGCGCTGCATGACGCTCGACTGTTTCAGTGGTTCTCCGTACTGCTGGTATGAACTTTTCAAGGTGCCGTGGAGCGGCGGGCGCTCCTTCAGGAAGCGAAACGGGCCAGGATCTGGTTCATTTCATCCAGGTCCTCGCCATGCAGTCCAACTGCTAGTCGCTTGAGCAGGGCCGTCTGCTTGGGGGATAGTTTAGGCCGGTCCTGGAAGTACCAGTCAGCCATCTTTACCCCGCCGCCATATCGGCCCCGGACTGTCTCAAGGGGGTGGGTGAGTGTGAGCTCTTCAATGTCACGGCGGATGGTCCGTTCGCAGACGCCGAGTTCCGCCGCCAGATTCTGAACGGTATCGCTCCGCCGCTGGCACAGCAGATTGATGATCTGCTGCTGCCGGTCGTTGATCCTCACACTCTCACCCCCTTTCACCTCCATGGCCGAATCATACAGGTTAAAGCGGACAGGCCATGTCCGGATTAGAAAACTTTTTAGAAATCTAGGCCTCGACCTTGTTGGACATACAATATCCAATCGTTTGTAAGGTCATCTTCCATAGTTGATAGGGTTTATAAGGTCAGCAATGCAAAGAGCGATTATATTCTCGCCATAGCGAGTTCATTGCTGGGATTGTAATTTCAGTTTTTTAAGATATAATGTGTTTTAGTGGGGGTTGTTATGGGTTGTATATCCTAAACTGCCACTGCATTTTGATGTTAAGTAACTGTCAATTGGAGGAACAACCTGTGACGGCAAACGAATACCCTCGCCTGTGCGGCGGAACCTTCTTTACACTGGTGTTACAAGCCCTCCAGCAACGAATGAATGCGAGGGAACATTACAAGGGCGACAGTGACGGCTTATCAGATCCGGAGGTGCTGGTTGGACTTATCAAAGTGATCAATCCAGCCTATATCGATCCCGGTAAAGAAAAGCTCAAAACCATAGTGAACAACTACAAGCAAGGCAGAAATTCTAACAGCACCTATTTCCCATTTCGCGATAATCAGGTACTGTCAGCATTTGATTTCACTGTGACGACAAACTATCAGACTGCTCTGAATAGAATGATCAGGTTTGTAAACGACTTCCTTGACCTGAGCCAGACGGTACATAAAGATGTTAATCTTGTTCGAGCGCTTGTCGATCTGATCCAGAAGGATGAGAGTATAAAAAATGGCGATGAGTTTTATATCGAACTGAATGGTGAAAAAAAGAAAAAGGCCGCACTTTGCGACCTTAAAGAAATTTGCCTTCCGGCATTTTTGCTGGGTGTATGGCACTATGTAGTTATAAATAGAAAAGACAATTCTGTTGGCAAAAAGACCTATGATGAGTGGTGTCCATCAACTGGTGGCGGCCAGAGAAAATATACTGCCCACATGGGTGATGGTATCCTTGATAGCCTGACGACCTACATGATAGATATGGATGAAACGATAATGGAAGAGATTATTGACGAGACTGTTGAAGATAAAACCACGGGCACAGATGATCAGGATGTGCCTCCTATTCCCCAGCAGATGGTTAATAACCATCCGACTTTCTACAGCTTTAATATTTCGGGGAGCAACAACAATGTCTTCAACCATGTGGACAAACTTGTAATTAACAATGGGGGTAAACAGGATGAGTGCTAATTTGCCGGTGAATTCTCCGAGCAGTCCTCTGGCAGAAACTAAAGCTGTTGATATAACAATATCTGGAAATAATAATAACTTTGTTGCCCACGCCGATATGGTTGAAAACAACATCACGGTAATGCTAAGTGATCCCAGATCGAGGCGTGGCGAGAGCAGAGCAAGGATAACCTTCAATACAGACTACTACCACCTATTTGTGATTTTGGGTGAGAAATTTGAAGATGACTATTTTCTAGTCCCCAAAGATAGAGCTTTGACAGAAAGTACAAACGATGAACTAAAACGTAAGTATGCATCCCTTACTCCTGAGGCCATTGAAGGCTTGAAACGGTACTTGGCTGTCTTTGCAGATGAGAACCACGCTTATGGCAAAACTGATGAGGAGCAGAATGCGTATTTGGGATTTGTAAAGGACGTAAAGATTCAAGATAACGGAATCAAAATCTACTACACGATTATAACGGCAATCCCACAGCAGATATTAAATGAACAGTGTTTTGAGTTTGGAATTAGTGGAGCCAAGTCATTTAATGAACTGAATCGTACGCATTGGGCATTGAAGCAAATAAATGTTATTGAGGCATTGAGCAAAGTTGGAGTTCGGATTATTTAATCATAACTCCTGTAGAAAACGGAGGTAACACGATGAGTCGTGAATATGAAGAAATGCAAGTCGAAAAGTGGGTTAATCTGGAAGATGTCGCCGAGCATCTCAGTATCAGCCAAGATACAGTCCGTACATGGATCAAAGAAGGAAAACTCCCGGTTTACCGGGCTGGCAAACGATATAAATTCAAAATCTCTGAAGTTGATGAATGGGTGCGCAAAGGAAAAATTCAGGACTGAACATCAAAATGAGAGATAGGATGGTGAAATGAATGCAAAGTAAGATACCTTCTGCAATTACAAATATTACGCTCAATAGAGCAACTTTTTCAAATGTCCCAATTAATGAGCTTACATTCGTCAACTTCTTTTATGGGAATAACGGGGCTGGAAAGTCTTCTATTGCCTATGCCATAGAAGAAGATGATGGTGTTGTGTGGGGTGACGGAAAATCAGCTGCTGATTTTGATGTACTCGTTTATAACCAGAACTTTATTAACAACAACTTTGCAAATTACGGTGATCTCAAGGGTGTTTTTATCTTTGGGGAGGAAGACATCGAAGCTAAAGAGAAAGTTGATAAACTTTCAGATGAGAAAAGGCAGAAATCTGAGGCACGTTTAGCAGCTCTTGATGAATACAAAAAGAAAACTGAGGGTATTGAATCTGCACTTACACAGTTTCAAGACACCTGCTTTACTAAGACAGCAACAATCCGAAAACGCTTTGATAAGTGCATGGATGGCAAGAAGCAAAAGAAGAATTTTGCCGAGGCCATTATTAAAGAAGCTAACCCCATCGATCACGATTTGACGGAACTGGAGCGTCTTTACGATGTAGCTTTTGATGATTCGGCCAGAGCTTATTCGGAGTTTAAGAAAGCGGCTGCCACCACCTACGGCAGTCTTCCCGGAAAAGACCTGCTCGACAGGATGATTGTCAGTAGCAGTGATACGCCTTTTGCAAAATTCATGAAGGCTCTTGGTGACACAGCATCTGACTGGGTCCGTGACGGTCATACCCATTATGCTGGTGCCGCCGGTGGGAAATGTCCTTACTGCCAGCAGAAGCTACCGGCAAACTTTGAAGACGAGATTGCCGCCACCTTTGATGCTCAGTACCAGCAGGACGTCCGTGACCTCGGTCAGTTCCAAGCAATATACGCGAGAGAAACCGCTGAGATCCTCCGGGTTCTCCAGGCAAACACCAACGAAGTCATGCCTACAATTGATCTAAAGGCCTATCAGGAAAAGATTGCCTTGCTGGAAAGTAATTTTGAGATTAATCGCCAGCGTATTGCAGAGAAAGTTAAGGAGCCTTCAAAGAAAGTTTCCCTTGAGGATACCGATACGCTCCTGCTTGAGATTGGCGCTCTGATTGATGACATCAACAAGATCATCAAGGCCAATAATGATGTCATTTCTGCCAAGAGGTCTAGCAAGACTAAGTGCAAAACGGAGATTATGCAGTACCTTGCATTTGTACTTGCTGATGATGTTAAGAGCTATCGTGATGAGGTCGCTCGCCTACAGAAAGAAATTGAAGTTGTAACCGAGCGCGGGAAGAATCTTAAAAAGGAAATTGGAGATTTGACAAAAGAAATCTCCGACCTCAATAAACACAATGCAAACACCGAGGCCGCTATTGACAGCATCAATAAGATTCTGAAGGATTCTGGATTCCAAGGCTTCAGCATCCGTGCCAAAGAAGGCGTTGAGAATGTGTACGAGGTTATCCGTGAGGACGGTTCCGTTGCTGAAAACCTGAGTGAGGGCGAGCGGAACTTCATCGCATTCCTGTACTTCTATCATCAGGTACGTGGCAGTATGGCCAGTGAGGAGCTGAAAGAAAAGATTGTTGTCATCGATGATCCGGTATCCAGTATGGACAGTACAGCGCTATTCCTCGTCAGTGCCATTGTTCGTGAAATGATCAATGTTTGTCGAAACAATACTGAGTATCTGAATCAGAAGGTCCCAGGTGACTACATCAAGCAGCTGTTCATCCTGACTCATAATGTGTATTTCCATCGTGAAGTCACTTATCAACAGGTCGGCTATTATAATTGTACGTCGTTCTACATGATCCGGAAGAACGACAACATTTCCACCGTTAAACTCTGCAAGCGGCAGAGTAAAGAGGTGCCGACTGAAGAAGAAAACTACAATCCGGTGCAGAACTCTTATGCCGCATTGTGGGACGAGCTTCGAGACATTAAGTCTACGATTCCCGCTCTGAATGTGATGAGGCGCATTCTCGAATACTACTTTCTCCAGCTCTGCGGTTACGAAGGAAGTGATCTCCGAGAAATTGTACTGGAGAAAGCGGAAAACCGGAGTAAGTTTGTACACCAGGTCGAAGGTGAAAAGCCGGACATGACCAATTATCACTTAGCATCTTCTTTGTTGGCTTACATCAATAATCCAAACGGTATCAGCGACGGTCTGAACTATGTTGAGGACTGTGAGGATGTGGAGGCCTATAAACGAGTTTTTGAGATGATTTTTGAGGCTTTGGAACAAAGCCAGCACTTCAACATGATGACCGGTAAACGAGTAAAATCCTGATTATAGGACAGCAAGAATTATAATGTAGTAGAGGTAGCATGGTACTACCATAATGAAAAACGAGGTACGTGGAATGGCAGACAAACATATCATTGATGCAATGTGGGATGACTCTCCCATTGATGTTTCTACTGAAGTAAACTTCATTTGGTCCATCGCAAATAAACTGCGTGGTACATACCAGAGTGATAAGTATAAGGATGTCATCATTCCGATGGTCATCATCCGTCGCTTTGAGTGTGCTTTGACACCCACCAAGGCTAAGGTCGTGGAAATGTTCAAGGCAAATCCGAACTATCCGGCAAAGGCGATGTATCGCCTGTCCGGTTTCCAGTTCTACAACACCAGTGAGTATGACTTGGCAGAATTGGTCAACGACTCTGACCACCTGGCAGCTAACTTCAAGGCTTATATCCAGGGCTTTTCTGCAAACATCCAGGACATCATCCGTAGCCTGGACTTTGATAAGCAAATCGATAAGATGGATAAAAACAACCGCCTGCTCTCTGTGGTCAAGGCGTTCTCCGAGCTGGATCTAAATCCTCGTACTATTGATAATGTGAAGATGGGCTACATTTTTGAGGAGCTAATCAGAAAGTTCTCAGAAAATGCCGAGGCTGGCGATCACTATACCGGCAGAGACATTATCAAGCTGATGGTCAATATCCTGTTGGCAGAAGGCTGCGATGATATTTTTGATGACGGCAAGGTCATCACTGTATTGGATCAGGCCTGTGGAACAGGCGGCATGCTTTCCACCAGCTACAATTTTATCAAGAGGTATAATCCTACCGCCGATGTACGACTTTTTGGTCAGGAGATTAACCCCGAATCTTACGCCATCTGCCTGGCGGAAATGATGATAAAGGGCCAGAATGCAGAAAACATCTGCTACCAGGACACCATGAAGGCCGACCGCTTTGAGGGTACCAAGATGCGGTTCGTGATCGAAAATCCTCCCTTTGGCACTCCTTGGGGCGGCAAGGATGCGGCGGAAGGTGTAGAGACCGCTGTTCTGGAAGAATACACGAAGGGGTTCGACGGTCGCTGGGGTGCTGGACTGCCCGGTTCCGGCGATATGCAGATGCTGTTTCTGCAATCCGCAATCGATAAGATGGACGACAACTTTGGCCGTGCTGCCATTATCGAAAACGGCAGCCCGCTGTTTTCCGGTGGCACAGCTTCCGGCGAGAGCCAAATCCGCCGCTGGATGTTGGAAAACGACTTGATTGAAGCAATCATTGCTCTGCCCGTAGACCTTTTCTACAACACGGGTATCGCTACCTATATCTGGGTGCTTTCCAAAAATAAGCGTCCGGAGCGTAAAGGTAAAATTCAGCAGATCGATGCATCCAGTTTCTTCAAGAAACTGCGGAAAGCCCTGGGCGATAAGAAAAATGAGATTACTCCTGAAGATCGCACGGCCATCACAAAGCTGTATGCAGACTTTGCCGAGAACGAATACTGTAAGATCTATCCCAACCAGGAGTTTATCTACCGGGAGTATGTGGTGATGCAGCCGCTCCAGCGCTGCTATGCCATTACCGCAGAACGTATCGAGGCCATGCTTTCTAAGGGTTCTCTGTCCTCACTGTATGACCAGGCAAAGGTAGATGAACTGGAAAACGCCGAGGAACTTACCGGGAAAGAGCTGAAAAAACTGGAGGCTTATCAGAACAACCAGCCCGTCTATGAAGCCATTGTCGCCGCCTTGAGTGATGCAATATCTGCTCAGGTTTATCTTTCTCCGGCGGCATTCATGCCAGTGCTTACCAAGGTGCTGGCGAATGTGACGGCAGACAAGAAACTGCTGGAGAAGATCGCCGACGGCCTTTCCGTTATGGATAAGTCCGCTGAAATTCAGCGTGACCGTAAGGGCAATGTGCTCTACGACAAGGAAACTAAGGACACCGAGATCGTGAAGTGGGACGAGAGTATTGAGGACTATATGGCCCGCGAGGTGTTACCCCATATTCCAGATGCCGTGGCGTTTTTTGAGGAGAATCTGGATGCCAAGAAGCCCGTTGTGAAAACCGGTGCGGAGATCCCCTTCACCCGCTACTTCTATAAATACCAGCAGCCTGTGCCCAGTGAGGAACTGGAGGCGAAGTTTATGGAGCTGGAACTTTCAGTATCTGAGCGTGTGGCAAAGCTGTTTGAGTAAGGCGGTGGTGGTATGAGAGAGATGAAGGATAGCAGGATTGAGTGGGTCGGACAAATTCCGAGCACTTGGCGAATTAATAAAGGAAAATATTTTATTTCATTACTCAATAAACCGGCGAGGGAGACAGACGAGATTATTACTTGTTTTCGAGATGGTGAAGTTACGCTACGTTCCAATCGAAGGGAGGATGGTTTTACTGTTTCTTTAACCGAAACTGGTTATCAAGGCATTGATGTAGGTGACCTTATTGTACACGGAATGGATGGCTTTGCTGGTGCTATTGGAATATCTGATTCCAGAGGCAAAGCAACACCGGTACTTAACGTTTTGAATACCACCGAATGCAAAAAATACCTAATGTATTTGATGCGTTCTATGGCTTACTGTGGGCTGTTTCTATCTTTATCTACTGGTATAAGAGTAAGAACCTGCGATACAAATTGGAAAAAACTACGTGAAATTGACTATCTGCTTCCTGATTTATTAGAGCAACAGAATATCGCTAATTTTTTGGACGCTAAATATGCCGAAATCGATGACCTTACCTCTGACATCCAGGCTCAGATCGACACCTTGGAGCAATACAAACGCTCCGTCATTACCGAAGTGGTCACCAAGGGGTTGAATCCGGATGCAGAGATGAAAGATAGCGGTATTCAGTGGATTGGAATGATACCATCCCATTGGGATTGTATCCGGGGTAAATATATTCTCAAGTATATTCAGAAGCCTGTTCGAGAAGATGATGGTGTGATTACCTGTTTCCGTGATGGTGAAGTAACCCTTCGGAGTAACCGCCGCGAAGATGGCTTTACAGTGGCTGACAAGGAAATTGGCTATCAGGGAATCGATGTGGGAGACCTAGTCGTTCATGGTATGGACGGTTTTGCCGGTGCCATTGGCATTTCCGATTCTAGGGGAAAGGCATCGCCTGTATTGAATGTCCTGAACGCCAAGCAGAATAAGCGATACATTATGTACTTCCTTCGCAGTATGGCATATAGCGATGTATTCTTGGCATTGGCCACCGGCATTCGTGTTCGCTCCTGTGATTTGCGCTGGAATAAACTGGCCGAGCTATTTTACCCCGTTCCTCCAATTGAAGAGCAAGATGCTATTGTGCAACATATTGATGATGTGTTGTATAAGGCAAATGAAGTTATTGCACAGAAGAAAGATCAATTATCTGTCCTTGAGGCTTATAAAAAGTCACTTATTTTCGAATACGTAACAGGTAAGAAAGAGGTGTGATTTATGCTTCTGGAATACTTGTTTTTCGATAAAAGTAAGAGAAATCTGGTTGAACAGCTCAACGATAACCTTCAAGAGCATTGGGGCAAATTAAAAAAAGACGGTTCGCCGCCGAGCATCACTTACAAAGATTTTGATGACGGAGATTGTTGGATTGTCAGATATGAAAAAAGCGGCAATAGCGAGCAAACAGCAATTCAGTTTTCAGAAATCAGTGCGAAAGTGTGTGAGGAATCTTCCCCCACAATCCTTACAGATGAAAGCGCAGAATATTTCAATAAGAGCCTTTATCCGCTGGTCAACCAATTTGAGCGTCGCTTGAGGAAACTCCTGTATCTTAAAGTCTCACTTTGCAATGAAGAGAAATTGAAAAGTACAATTCGGGATATCGAGAAGAAGGATTTTGGTGATATCTACAATATTCTCTTTGTTGACAATGATTTTCGATCTGCAGCTAGAGAGAAGATAAAAAAACTAAACACTCGCTCCGAAATGTTTGAAGCGATAGATAGTCTCAGCGAGAAAACAGCATGGGATATATTGATTGGAAATTCAGTGTTGGCCATAATAAAGGATAATTTTGACCTGCTTAAAGAATACCGCAACGATGTTATGCACGCACACAATATAGGGTACAGCAAATACAAGAAAGCTAAAAAGCTGTTTGCGGACGCAAATCAAGAATTGGAAAAACAAATTGGTGAAGTGCTACAATATCCTTCTGAAATAATCGTATCCCCAGGAACAGTTGATACTTTGTATGATAAACTGGTAGCATTCAGTACTGGCGCTGAAAAAATGGCAGAAAATATGTCGCGAGCCCTCGACCTGTTTGCAAAGATGTCTACTGTCTCAATACCGCCAGAAACCATGACAAATCTGGAGAAATTTATGACGCTAATAGGGACATCAGCAGAATCAGTGGCAAATGAAGCGCTCCTACCTGAGAATTCTTCTGGTGCCAGTGTTGAGAAACTCGAAAGTGGTGAGAGTGAGATGAGTGACCATGAATAATATCCTATCGGAAAAAGATTATCAAAAGTTCCTCCTGGAGCGCTTGGAAAAGGACAACGGCTATGTCATCCGCAAGGCCGCCAACTTTGATCGCCTGTTCGCTGTTGACAGGGAAATGATGTTCAAGTTCCTGAACGATACCCAACCGGATACGATGGAGTACCTGCGCAAAATATACAAGGAGGATCTGGAGGATACCATCGTAAGCTTTATCAACGCAGAAACCACCAAAGCCCGTGGCAGCCTGATTGAGGTGCTGAAGCACGGTATTGAGATCTCCAATCAAAAGTTGGAACTGATGTACACAAAGCCTGCCACCACCTTCAACCCGGAACTGACTCGCAAATACGGCCAAAATATCTTCTCTGTCATGGAGGAGGTCTGGGCCAGCGACAAAGAACGCATCGATGTAGTTATTTTCCTGAACGGCCTTGCCATCATCTCCTTTGAACTTAAATGTAACATCGCTGGACAGTCTTATCAGGACGCCATTTACCAGTACCGGACTGAGCGAAACCCCAAGACCCGTCTGTTCCTGTTTAAGGCGGGCTGTCTTGTAAACTTTGCGATGGATCTGGAAGAGGTCTATATGACCACCAAATTGGCCGGGGACGCCACATTCTTCCTGCCCTTTAACATGGGCAACGGCGAGGGTGTGACCGCCGGTGCGGGGAATCCCGCTTTTGAGGACAAATACAGCGTGTCCTATATGTGGGAGGACATTCTGACAAAGGATACCATCCTGGACCTGATCAGCAAGTTCATTTTTGTTGAGGTGAAGGAGAAAGTCGATGACCAGACCGGCAAGATAAAGCGGTCTGAAAATCTCATTTTTCCCCGCTACCATCAGCTGGATGTCATTCGTAAAATTCTCGCCGATGTCCGTGTGAACCGTACCGCACAGAATTATCTGATCCAGCACAGCGCCGGTTCGGGAAAAACAAACTCTATTGCGTGGCTGGCTCATCGTTTGAGTTCATTGCATGACGCTGACAACAAAATCATCTTTGACAATATCATCATTGTGACCGACCGCGTGGTGGTGGATCGCCAGCTGCAGAAAGCCATCATGGGCATGGAGCACAAGGCCGGTCTCATCCGCGTGATGGACGATAAGTGTAACTCGGCTGATCTGGCGATTGCATTGAATGGCAATACCAAAATTATTGCAACTACCATTCAAAAGTTCCCCTATATCGTGGATAGTGTAAAGGACCTGAAAAATAAGCGGTTTGCCGTAATCATCGATGAGGCTCATTCTTCCACAGCCGGTAAAGATATGGCAGCAGTGACCATGTCCCTTGGCTCCGGCGAACAAAGCGATGCTGATGTGGAAGACATGATCTCCGATGAAATCAAGCGCAACGGCAAGCAAGTCAATGTATCTATGTTTGCTTTTACTGCCACACCAAAGCCCACTACCATTCAACTGTTTGGCCGCCTGAATACCAAAGGTCAGCGCGAGGCATTCCATGTTTACTCCATGAAGCAGGCCATCGAGGAAGGCTTCATTCTGGATGTATTACAGAACTACACGGAATACTCAACCTTCTACCAGATCAACAAAGAGATTGAAGACGATCCTCGTTGTAAGACCAACGCCGCTAAGCGCCAAATTGCCCGTTTTGTGGAATTACATGAGACCAACATTGCCCAGCGCATTGAGGTCATTGTTGAGCATTTCCGCACAACTGTCATGTATGAGCTGGGCGGACAGGCCAAGGCAATGGTTATCACAGCCTCCCGCCAAGCTGCTGTGAAGTATCGTCAGGCATTTGAGGACTACATCACGAAAAAAGGATATGAGGGTATCCACGCCCTGGTAGCGTTCTCCGGCAAAGTGAAGTTGCCCCATGATGAGAACGAATACACGGAGGCTTCCCTGAACGGTTTCCCGGAAGATCGTCTCACAAAAGAATTTGATACCGACGCTTATCAGGTACTGCTGGTTGCAAACAAGTACCAGACAGGATTTGACCAGCCGAAGCTCTGCGCCATGTATGTGCTAAAAAAGTTGCGGGGCGTGAATGCGGTCCAAACGCTTTCCCGTTTAAACCGTATCTGCCCGCCGTATGATAAAAAGACTTTTGTCTTGGATTTTGTGAACAGCTACGAAGATATGAAGGCTGCGTTTGCGCCGTATTACACGACCACGCTGCTGTCCAATTCCGTGACCCCCAGTGCAATTTATGATTTGGAGGCTAAGATTGACGCCTATGCGCTGTTTGATCCTGCTGATATCGACAGTGCAAACGAGATCCTGTACTCCGAAAAGATAACCAGCAAGCAAAAACAGCGGTTGACTTTCTTCTTGCAGAAGAGCAAGAAGCTTCTCGATCATTATGAGTATGAAGAGCAACGTCAGGCCGTCGCTGATATGCGTAGTTTTGTCCGATACTATGAATTTCTCTTGCAAGTGTCCTGCTTTGAGGATCATGACTTGCATAAAAAGTATAATTTTATCGCTTATCTTCTTGCATATATCAACATCAAGCATCCAGGCGCTGGATTTAACCTGGACGGGAAAATTCAGGCATCTAACTTTGTGCAGAAAAAAGGAGAAGAACACATCTCTCCGAATCTTGTGGCAAAACCGGTTGTGAAACTGCCGACAGCAGAACACTTTGGCCTTACCGAGGATAAGGAACAACGGCTGTCCGAAATTATTGACGAGATCAACAGTCGCACAGGAAAATCCTATGACAACGATGTTGTGGTTAAGGCAATGCTCCAGATCCGTGATATTTTGATGAAATCGGACAAGCTGAAGACGAGTGCGAAGAACAACACCCAGAAAGACTTCGAGTTTTCTTACTTTGACGATATCGATGATGCACTGATTGAGGGGCTTTCCCAGAATCAGGACTTCTTCTCTTTGTTGCTCTCCAACGATGAAATGAAGCGACAGGTGCTTGGTATCTTTTCCGACGAAATTTATAGAAGTCTACGAAATGCCAACTAAATAAAGGGGGGAGCTTATGTTTGATATATTTCGGTTAAAAGAGGTCCTTGTACAGTACAAAAAGGCCTTTGTGTCTGAGCAGTGGCCAAACGAAAAATACAAATGGGAAGCAGTTAAGTGCTTTCAGGACAATTGGGATATCAATGCAAAAGACTTTGCTGATATGCTCACTCGCTCTCTTTCCAAGACATGCAATCTCTTAGCGTCAATGAATAACTTCCCGGCAAAAATGATTCAAGGCTTTGCAAAAGTTGCCCCAGAGGAAGTTCGTGCTATGTTTATTGCACTCTTTGATGAGAGCAATGATGTAGTATCTCGTGTTCTGGATTTCAAAAATCAATCCTCTATATTACTGGAGAAGTACGGAAATGGCGCAGGGCAGCATTATCAATACGAAAACGCCATCAGTACTTATCTATGGCTCCGGTATCCGGATAAGTATTATATTTTCAAATTGAGTGAGGTAAAGGCAGTTGCCAGTGAGCTTGAGGCGGATTACCGCTTCAAGAAAGGTGCCTACGCTGACAATATTCGCAATTTTCTGAAGCTATACGATGAGATCAGCGAGTATTTGAAATCGGATACAGAGTTAGTAAACATCTTCCAATCACAGCTAACGGACGCCTGCTATTCTGATCCTGAGTTGAAAACGTTAACTATTGATGTCGGCTTCTACATTAGCAGGTATTATTCTAAGAAAGATGCAGTAGTTGACACCACCACAGGCTGGTATGGTGTTGATTATGACCCCGGCCTTTCTGTCGACGATTGGGACAAGTTGCTGAAGAACAGGACTATCTTTACAGTCAGTGCGCTTGAACTTATGAGGCGCATGAAAGATTACGGCGGCGTGGCATCATGTACTCAGCTGGCGGTTAAATACGGTGAGACACCAAACTTTTATAACTCTGGTTCTGTTGCACTGGCCAAAAGAGTTTGTGAGTCCACAGGTATCACTCCAGCCACACGAGAAGATGGCTCTACACAGTGGTGGACCATCCTCTATACGGGCCGTGATGCTGGGAAAGATGAAGATGGTAGCTTTGTTTGGAAACTGAGGGACGAACTTTCTACTGCCCTTGATAAAGTCGATTTAAGCGAAGTTGAATTGTATGTGGCCACAGCTTCCGGAGAGGCTGATCGCAGATATTGGTGGCTGAATGCGAATCCGAAAATCTGGAGCTTCTCTGACATTGCCGTTGGTGACGTTCAATCCTATACGCTCTATAATGAAAACGGAAATAAACGACGCATCTTCCAGAACTTCCTTGACGCAAAAGCCGGTGATGAATCCAATCCGGTAAAGCAGATTGTTGCGATCGGTCGTATCAGCGCAGAACAGGATGGCGAGAAGTTGTTCTTCGAGAAAGTTGAGGGACTGACTTCACCTATTGACTATGCTACACTAAAAGAATGCCCGGAACTGGAGCGTATGGAGTATTTTCAGAATCCGCAGGGCAGCCTATTTAAACTTACCAGAGGCGAGTATGATTTCATTCTCGATATGATCCGAGACGAAAATCCTGTGGTTGCCGAAGATTCTATTGATACATATACGAAGGATGACTTCCTTAATGAGGTTTATATGACCGAAAAACGCTATGAGAGACTTGTAGCCGTTCTCCGCAACAAGAAGAATATCATCCTACAGGGTGCTCCCGGTGTTGGTAAGACATTTGCAGCGAGGCGTCTGGCGTGGTCCATGATGGGAGAAAAAGACGATAGTCGAATTGAGTTCGTGCAGTTCCATCAAAACTATTCCTACGAAGATTTCATGATGGGCTATAAACCAAGTGAAAATGGCTTTGAGTTGAAGTACGGGATTTTCTATCGTTTCTGCCAGAAGGCAGCAAACCAGCCTGATCAAGAATTTTTCTTTATCATCGATGAGATCAACCGTGGCAATATGAGTAAGATCTTCGGCGAACTTTTGATGCTGATAGAAAAAGACTATAGAGGAACAAAAGCTACTCTGGCCTACAACGGGCTTTCGTTCTCAGTACCAAAGAACCTCTACATTATCGGCATGATGAACACGGCAGACCGTAGCCTTGCCATGATTGACTATGCGCTACGTCGCCGTTTTAGCTTCTTTGAAGTTGAGCCTGGCTTTGACTCTGAGGGCTTCACCCATTACCAGAATAGCTTGAACAATGAAACCCTGAATGAACTCATTTCCAAAGTGAAGGATTTGAATCGAGAGATATCTCTCGATAAGTCGCTGGGGAAAGGCTTCTGCATTGGCCACAGCTATTTCTGTGGCAGGGATGTCTGTACAGAAGAATGGCTGCATTCCGTTGTTGACTATGATATTCTTCCAATGCTTAGTGAATATTGGTTTGATGATGCCAACAAACTCCAGCGGTGGGAGAACATTTTACAAGGTGTATTTCAATGATTAAAGACAAAAGCATCTTCATAAAAAACATATACTATATGCTTTCATATGCCTTCACGACGCTGAACCAAGGCGGTTATGAGGATGTTGCTACCGAAGAATTCGAAAACATACATAATCTCTTTGCTGCTATCTTAGCAAAAGGCATCGGCAAACAGTTGAAGCAGGGCCTGTATCGAGAGTACCTAAACCGCAAGGATGACATTACCGTTGTGCGTGGCAAAATTGATATGCCGGGGACTATTCGGAACAGGCTTTCCAGAAAGCAGGTATTAACCTGTGAGTATGACGAGCTTTCTGAAAATAATCTTTTCAATCAAATTCTCAAAACTACTGTCATGCTTCTACTGCGACATGCTAGGGTCGATCAGGAACACAAGAATGACTTAAAAAAAGAAATGTTATTCTTCTCCAATGTTGACACCATTGATCCTACTGCAATCCGCTGGGCTGCAATTCGCTTTCAAAGAAATAACAGCACCTACCGTATGCTTATCAGTCTGTGTCAACTCATTCTTGACGGGATGCTGTTAACAACGGACTCTGGAGAATTTAAGCTGGCTTCTTTTGTTGACGAACAACGTATGAACCGTTTATATGAGAAGTTTATTCTTGAATACTATACCAAAGAGTGTCCATGGGTAACAGCAACCGCCTCGCAGATTCCTTGGGCCTTAGATGATGGAGTAGGGCCAATGTTACCGATAATGCAAAGCGACATCATGCTCACTAGAGGTAGCGAAGTGCTTATTATCGATGCCAAATATTACACACATACAACGCAGAAGCAGTACGACATCCACAAAATCCACTCCAGTAATTTGTACCAGATATTTACTTATGTCAAAAATAAGGATATGGAGTTTGGTGTTCAGCCACACACTGTTTCCGGGATGCTTTTATATGCGGCAACGGACGAGGAGATCCAGCCAGATAACAGCTATCAAATGAGCGGAAATAAAATTAGTGTCCGAACCCTTAATTTAAATCGTGACTTTTCAGAAATTGCCGCACAGCTAAATGCAATTGTAGATGAGCACTTTTCGGGTCTTTCCGACCACCTATAAATCCATATGTATCACTATGGGATGAGTCAATTAACCGTATGTCTCTAGCAGGAGGTAATGGTACCAGTATTCGTCACTGTATACAAAACTATATAATTTTGAGAGAGCATATAATTATGCCCTCTCTCAAACCTTTAATACGATTTATTGTAATAGACTGGCCTGCCAATGGAAGTAAAGCCATCCAGGCCGGTGATCACCACATTATTTTGGCTGAACGCACAGTGGATGATGAGCATGTTTCCGCTTTTATCTCTGCCGCCTACGATTCCTACGTGCTCGTCACCGGGATAGAATACCAGATCACCCGGTTGGGCCTCATCCCAAGAGATGGGGGTACAGTAGGTGTGCTGCATGTGGGCACCGCCGCCGTGGCCTATGACGTACTCTCCATCAGTAACATTGTAAAATACCCAATCGACAAATCCACTGCAATCTAGCCCGTAAGGCAGGTAGGTTCCGGTAGTCGAGCTGCCGTCTGCCCATACCTTGGTGAGCTGGCCCCAGCGGGAGTCCCAGCCAATCACCAGAGACTTCCCGCCCCAGAAGTAGTTGACCTTGCCTACCAGCCTACAGGCTGTTGCCACCACAGCCCGGCGCTCTGGGTCCAGATCAGCGGGCAGGTTAGCCAGCAGCTTCTTTGCTGTGGCGTCAGAGATCGTGAGATCCCCGGCCAAGGCAGCCAGCATGTCGGAGTTTGCCAGCAGCTCATCCAACGCCGCATTCTGTTCCTCGGTGAAAGAATAAAATACCCGCATATCATCCGGTGTTCTGGCGGTGATGGTCACAGTGAGTATCCGTTCTGTCCAGGCTGGGGTATCTCCAGAGGCTGGGTGCTCCACTTCTCTGGAGGAGAAGGTCAGCTTTGCCATGTCCCAGAAGACTGTGCGCAGGGCCTCCACATTGGCCGCATCCAATATCGCCACTGTCGTTCCATCAGCAGCGCCCGCCGTTTTGGCGGCAAACACCGCCAGGATATCAGACCAGGGGGGCGGCTGTCCTTGGATCTCCAGCGTGTCATATCCACCCTCCGCCTGCATACTGGAGATCTTCTCTCCCAATTCGCCGTTGATCTGTGCCACTGCCTGGGCGGGAGAGACGGCTCCGGTCGTTTCATCAGGCCCGGCAAAAAAGATGCCCAGCGGTGAGGCAAGGATGATGCCGCACAGACAGATGACAACCACCACCGCGATTACCACCCCACCGCCTGCTGTGGCCGCGGCGGCCAAAGCCTTAGCTGCCGCGATCACAGCGCGTAGTGCGCGGTTTGCCGCCTGTGCGGCCTGTCTGGCGGTCACACGGGCCGCCTTTGCGGCCTTTTGAGTCTGTGCCAGCCTGGCTCCCGCCTCCGCCGCACGGCGGGCCTGTCGGGCCGGAAACGCTCTTACAGGCGGTTTCCCACCCCAGCCGTTTTGCGAATGGGATGGCCAGCCGATTTGACCGGCACGCCTCGTTCTTTTACTGCCGTCTTTGCGGTGCTGCCCATAGCCTGCCTGGAGACCTCCCCGTGAGGCCGGGGCTGCACACGAGAACCACCTGTCTGCCCGGACACCTGATGTAGCTGCTTGCGGGCCTCTGTACCTTGTGGCCGTTTTCCCGAGGGAGGAGCTGCCAAGGGGCCGACCTTTCTCACAGGCAAGCGCTGCTCCAGTTTCCTGCTGCGGAGAAGGTTGCCCTGGCGCTCCCGCATAAAGGACGATTTTCCCTGCTGCAAGGCGCTTGGCGGTGTGGCAGGCGCGGGATCGGCTTGCATCTTCAGATAGACGTCCTTGGTCTTGATATTTCTTTTTTGAGGCGTTTGGAGTGCGGACTGCGGCTGGGGCTGGCTTCTGCCCGCACTCTGCGTCCGGAGCAGATCTCCCGCTTCTTTCCCGCGGCGGCGGCCCCTTGGAGGCAGAGTGCCGTCATCTCTTGGTCTTGCCGCTCCTGGCGGATCGTGACGGTCAGGGTATCCGTCCGGGCCTGCATCCGGGGTGTGCTTTGCACCTTTCTTTCGTTTTCCCAGCAGATGCTCGGCCAGCTGCTCCGCCCGTTTGACACCGCTCACCTCGGCATCGCCCAGCTGGTCACCGCCGAAGTTATCCCGTTGGCCGTGTTGGGCCGTGTCCCGCAGCTGGCCCCGCAGGCGCTCTGTGCCATCGTCCAGCCCTCGCCGGATCAATTCCTTCGGTGCGGACTTGACCCGTTCTTTCAAAGTGTGCTGCACCTGGGGTTTCTCTTTAATTTTATCGATATATCTCACCTCGATCCAGGGGGAGGGGCCTTGGCCCCTCCCTGGTTTTATTGTAAATGAAAACCACCGGCCGTGCCGGTGGTTCTAAAAAGCTTTAGCTATGCACGAAAAAAATATCCTCCTTTGGTAAGATAGTGGAGGTCTGCCAACCGCCACAAGAACCAAAGGAGGAATCAAGTCCAGATGAAACTTGACGTATCGAGTTTAGCACACACGAAAGTACAGTTTACAAGGGACTACACAGGGTAGGTATCTGACGGGAGGGGTTCCGCCCGTCAGATTTTCCATGTGATGTTCAAGCTGTCGCTTGTGGCGGCTATGGTGGTAATCATCAAATCCACCACCCGCCGTTTGTCGTCAAAGGATACATT
>ERZ835762.367-NODE-367-length-55123-cov-5.280944_pt1 | contig 55123 bp, 39 predicted proteins | sample MGYA00519687_ERZ835762 | MGnify/ENA primary metagenome ERZ835762 (study PRJEB31850, sample SAMEA3708783) | human gut metagenome | biome: human gut; feature: human-associated habitat; material: faeces | place: China | collected 2014 ... | reverse complement strand
GAGAAAAACCAACGGAAATTTGAGAATTTTTCTACATTAATTTCAAAAAAATCCAAGAAACAGGTTTTAATAAACCTGAGTGGCTCGGGCAAGAAGTTTCCTACGATCCACGCTTTTTCAACTCTAACTTAATTTCTAACCCATACAGCACATGGAAAAAATAGAAGAATAAGCAAGTAGCGTATTAATCACCATTTCACAAACATGAAAATCCTTCTGCCAGAAGAACAGAAGGATTTTCTTTAATTTCAGCTAATTAGCTTAGCTCCATTGCTATAACAGTAGAAGAACGATCTTCAGGACCTGCAGCAGAGTAGGCTCTTCTCTTGGCAAGCATTTTTCTGAACAGAATGTCCATTTAGTGACTGGCTTGCGGAGTAACTTACTTCAAAGCAGATTGCCCGGAAACTCTTCCGAAAACCATCGCGTCTGCAATGCCGTTTCCGCCGACTCGGTTAGAACCATGAACACCGCCGGTCACTTCGCCCGCTGCGAAAAGTCCTGGAATAACTTGGCCATTCTTATCCAATACCTGGGCCGCTGAATTAATTTGGATGCCGCCCATTGTATGGTGAACTGCAGGAACCATGGGCGTGGCGTAGAAAGGACCTTCCGTCATCGGCTTATCATCCTGTGTGAATTTTTTGAAGCCAAGATTGTCTTCCTTAATTTTCCCTGTAACGACATTGTTATAGGTGTCAATCGATGCACGAAGTTTTTTCGGATCCATACCCGTTTTCTGAGCAAGCTCTTCAATCGTGTTGCCGGAGAAAGCTTGTCCTAACTTTATCATTTCTCCAATTGTTAAATTCTTGGACAAATAATCCAAAGTCGGATATTTCACATGGTTTGAGACAATCCAATAGTTTCCGCCCTCTTTAAAGATGGCCTTGCACAGAGTATCGCGTGCCGCATCTTCATTCACAAAACGGTCACCTTGGGGCGTAAGGAAGATGCGGTTTCTTCCGCTAGGCCAGCTGGACATAATACCTGTTTTCGGAGTTCCGCCCGGATGCAGCTGAATATCATCAAGATTAATGACATTAGCACCGACTTGTTCGGCGAGTTTTAGCCCGTCGCCTTGAGATGCTTTGAAATTGTTCGTACAGGGAATATTTTTATCGAGCGTGACTTCTTTCCATACTCCGGTATTCTTGGCTTGCCTCATTTCTACATTGGAACCAAAACCACCGGTTGCAATGATGACACCTTTGCTCGCCATGAAATTGACGTCCTTACCGTCGTGCTTGCCTACAACGCCAATCACCTTGCCAGCCTCATCCTTAATGAGTTTCACAGCCTGAGTATCGGTAAATACTTTCACTTTATCCGGATAGGCTTTGATGAATTTTTCCAACACTCGGATATAGCCGTAACCGCCTCCTTCAGCGCCATGACCACGCGGATAAAGGCCTCCAACAATCACTCGTACCTTAGGTCCGAATCCAAGTCCTTTGCCTTCCAGCCAATACATCGTTGTCGGAGCCTCTTCAACGAGCTTCTTCACCAATTCCGGATTATTCTTGTTATGACCGCCTCTCATCGTGTCTTGGAAATGTCTTTCGATGCTGTCTTCGATGTTTTGACGGTTTTGTCTTTCGGGATCAACCGCGTTGTATCCGCCGCCGGAAACTACTGTGGAGCCGCCTAAATATCCAAGTTTTTCAACAATGATCGCTGTTCCGCCGGCTTCAATGACTGACGCGGCTGCCGCAAGACCCGCTCCGCCGCCTCCAATAATCACAACTTCGCTGTTATAGGAATCTTTCAGCTGCGCCTTCGGAAGTTTGTCCTGGAATTTAGAGAGATCGGCACCGGCAGCCTCAAGATTTTTCTTGACGGCATATTTCAACGCCATACTGGTCACGGAAGCACCAGTTACATTATCAACATTGATCGTTTGATTTCTGATTATTTTCTTAGAAAGGTTCGCAATAGCCAGTTTTCCGACACCCGGGCTCTCTCTGTTATCCGTAAGGATATTGGCGATCTTTCCATCTTTCATGATCACATCGACGGTCATCGGTGCATTGTGCGCTTGAACCGTGTAGGAATAGGCCTGATTTGTTTCAGCGTAAGCAGAAGAGGCAATCAGCACTCCAAATGCAGCTGCAGTTAAATGAAATCTTGCTGTTGTATTCATGAGATTCTCCTTGGAATGAGGCACAGAAAACATGGTAGAAAAAATAAAAAAATTAGGATTTTTTAAAAGAGCCTTTTCTACCTATATTGATAAAATTATCAATAAATATTGATTAAATCCTCAAATTCCTAAATGAAAGCTTCGGATCAAATTCAGGTTTGGAAATTATTCCTAGACCTTCGTAATTCAGGCAGTATTCGCAAAACTGCTGAACAATACGGGCACGATTCAGCGGAAATTTCCCGCACTCTAAGCAAGCTGGAAAAAGAACTGAAAGTTCCTCTCTTAGATCGGAGATCCCGACCTTTTCGTTTAACGGAAATGGGCGAAGAGATCTTTCCTTTGGTCGAGGATATGCTTGGCCGGTATGAGGAAATCTTAGAAAAAATCGAACAGAAAGCTAATAAGGAATCTGCAGTGATAAGGATTATGGTTCCAAATACTTTTATCTCGATCTCGCACTCTCTTTTCTTTGAGTACATTAAGTTCTTTCCGAAGCATAAAATAAGAGTGATTACACCTGTTAATACCGAAGAATTCAGAAAAGGAAGCGCAGATATCGTGGCTGTGACAGGCAACGTCACTTTGCCGGACACTGTTCTTATTCCTCGCGGCAGAATGATTTTTGTTCCTGTTGCGGCGCCATCCTTCATTGAAAAATACGGCCTTCTTAATCATCCAGATCGTTTAGCCGAGGTCCCGGTCGGGCACACGTTCGGCGGAGACAAGTTTTCCCATACGCCTTTTGACAGTGTATGCAAGCAAGGAAAGCGCAGCCGCCTTCACTTGCGCCAACAAATTGAATGGTCCTCTCCAAATTTGTTGTTTGAGTCCGTGCTGGCCGGAGAATGTGCATCTCCCGGAATGCCGCTCTTTTACTGCATAGACGCACTTCGAACCGGAAAGCTTGTTCCGATTCTTGACGGCTGGCACAGAGCCTCTCAATTCAATTATCTCGCGTGCCATTCTTCGCGTTGGAATGTTCCCTACATACGTACGTTCATGAGTTGGTTCGCCGAAAGGTTTGCCGCGAAAGAAGCTCAGTACGAAAAAGAATTTGCAGAACTCTTCGGAGAGGAGCTTTTACATGAGTTGATGAGCTCATGAAAAACATCGGTTAGGACTGTTTTCTAGTGCATCTCTGTCATTTCGTCTAGTCCCTTCTCTCTGCAATGAATATGATTTTCTAGAAATTTAGAGCCGTTTCTGATGACCAAAATGTTTAATCCGCCTCACCCTGGACTTATCGTCGTCTAAGAACTTGAGCATCTACAAATCAGCGAAGGAGAATTTGCTAACAACATTGGGGTTGGGCTGGAACCCGTTTCAAAAATTCTAAGAGGCGAAGCATCCATAACTCCGGAGATTGCATTTAACAAAGACATTGACAGGCCCGGATGCTCTGCCCTTCCTTGCTGTCTTGCTACTTGTCTTGATTTGACATCCAAAACTATGGTTTTTCCTGTCTTTGGGAATTGATGACTCACTTAAAATGACAAAATTAAACCTCGCTCCTAGATCCGAACCATGTCCCAGCAAAACCTTCACGAAATCATGGTCATCCGAATTGTTGATGACGACGAAGAACTTCTAACTTCTTTCCGTTTTTTGCTTGAAGGTGAAGGCTGGTTCGTCCGCACTTACAACAGCGCAGAATCATTTCTGGAAAAAGATAACTTCAACGTACCGGGATGCGCCATCGTTGATATTCGCATGACCGGCATGAGCGGCCTGGAACTCCAGGATGTCCTCAATGCTCGTGGAATTAAATTGCCTCTGATATTTCTAAGCGGTCACGGAACGGTGGAAACGGTTGTCGATACATTAAAGAGCGGTGCCGTGACATTCCTTTCTAAACCGCCATCTCTCGATAAACTCAAAGAAGCAATCGAAAACGCCCTCAAGCATGCGAAAGAAATCGATGAACAGAAGGAAGATTTCCGGAACTGGCAAAGCTTAACGAGTAAAGAAAAAGAGGTCGCTCGCTTAGTCAGCGAAGGTCTGCTGAACAAACAAATTGCGGACGAACTCGGCATTGCAGAAAGAACCGTTCAAACGCATCGAACCATGGTTTATCGAAAATTAGATGCGAAGAACAACATCGAGGTCTACAAAATTCTGAGTAAGCTGAAAGTTCTGTCTTAATCCGCGGGTTCTCCGCTGTTGGAATTCAGATCCTCGCATTCCACGTGACGACCAAGAAGAAGGACGATAGATAATCCTTTTGTTTGTCCGGCTTCAATTCGTACCGAGCCTCTGTGACGCTCGGCAATTGCCCGAACGATCGAAAGCCCCAGCCCTAAGCCGTCTGCCTTTGAGGTTTGCAAGGGATTTCTCAGGTTTTCAATTTCTTCAGGTTTTAAGCCGGGGCCGTTGTCCGACATAGAGACTCGAACAAATCCTTCCTCTTTTGCCGGTGCTGAGGACACCTCGATTTCGGGTGCTTCTTGTCCTTTCATAGCCTGCGCTGCATTTTTAAGGATGTTTAAGAAAGCAATGGAAAGTTCAAATTCGTCCCCGTCAATGACCAGCCCCGGAGCGAAGTTCTTCTGCAATTTAATTTCAGGATTTTTAGCCTGAAAATCCGCGGTCACTTTCGAAAGAAGTTTTGAAATATCTGTGGGCTTTAGCACAAGCGGCCGATTTTTAGAAAATCCATGAACATGATCAATGATATCGATGGCCTTCAAAACACTTTTTTCTATTTTCGGAAGAACGAATGAGAGCATTTCTTCGGAAATAACGCCTGATCCCTGCTTTTGGCGAGAAATGAGGCTTTGTGTGTAATTTTCGATCACCGTCAGCGGCTGCTTCAGTTCATGCGCAACCATAGAAGACATGATGGAAACAATGCTTGCACGCTCCCAAGCTTCCATCTTTTTCTCAATGGCCCACTGCTTTCTAAGACCTTCTTTAACCAATGCGGTTTGTTTGGCGACCTCTTTGACTACGAGTCGATCGTGGATAAACAAGCCGAACAATACCAACGCAGTAAAGAAGGCGGGATATCTTATCTTCCAAAGTAAATCGATCCAACTTTCAGGTTCGAAAGCCTCGATTAATTCGTCATCTGAGCGTTTCAATAGTGCATAGACATCCCTGAGGGGAGCAGGGCCCGACCACACTCCAAAATCCGATAAAGACTGATCTTCTTTCAGAGTTTTAATCACAGCTGCTTTAAGTTCCTTGGGAACTTGTGGCCGAGAAAGGAGGCTCCATGCTGGATAAAGTTCTGATGTAGAGAGACATCTCGTCTCTGCGAAACTTCTTGGTTCAAGAGGGGCAAGACGAGCTCTGAGTTCTTCCGGCAGCCTTTCAAAGTGGCATCCCGGCAGGATTGCAGCGACAATTTCTCCGGAAGTCAGTGCCTTAATCAAACTGTCTGTGTCCGGAAAAGTCTGAATTCTCTTGAAAAAATCCTGATAGCGATATCCTCGCGCTGTTACTTCTCCGACGGCCGTCTTCCACCCAGCCATGCTGGAAGTCGCCAAACGCCCGATTCTTCTTCCGGATAAATCCTCTAACTTACTTATCTCGCTGTTTTTATTGATGATCACCAAGCTTCCGGACAGCTTACCGGCGTCAGTGCTCACAACATTTTTAAATGACAGCAGATGCTGATAGCCTAAATATTTTTGCAGAACAGAGGCCAGATCGCTATTAGTCAGAATGAATTCAGGGGACTGATATTTGACTGCTTTAATCAATTCTGCTCGGTCGTAACTGAGGACGTCCCATCTTTTATCCGGAATGGCCCCTACAATCTTATTTACAGAGGCCGGGATATAAAAACTCGAATTTCTCCCTGAAGATTTTTCTAAAAAGATATCCAACCTGTCTCTGTGATCTTCTCCAAACGAAACCGTCGTTTCTGTGACGAAGTGAACAGGTTCTTGAGCTTCGACTTGTGCAAGGGCGAAATGTGTAAAAAAGAACAGATTAAGGAGCAGCAAATAAAACGCTGGAATGAAAATCCTCTGGGACAAAAGCCTCCGGACAACTATAAGTACCGTTTTTATAAATCTTTCATATGAAGCGGCAATACTGCTTCTGGCTCTTTCAGTTTGGTCGAGAAAGATTCCCAACATCTTTAATTTCCCCAAAGCCTAAGTCAAAACAAGCGAGACCACAGCATATTTTCACTTAATTCTCAAGCCCAATAAATTATCTCTAGTAAAAACCCTCTGACGTGAACACGCTGCCTAACCTCACGATGTGCATTTTTTAGTGAATTTTTAAACTTTCTCCAGGTTCAGAGGAATGCTCCAGTCGTCGGGAACACAACCTCTTTTCTAATTAAACTCAAGGAGATAGTGATATGTTAAGAAGAAGCTTTTTAGGCACTGCTTCACTCTCAGCTCTTGCTTTAGGCGCGTCTTCTACCCAAGCCAAAGTGATCCCCGCTCAGGATAATTTTGTATTCCAAAAGCCTGACTGCCCCGTCATCGATGTGCGTTTACGTCCAAGATGGGGAGAATTCCTCCAGACTTTCCCGGCCAAGAAATGCGGAGCTGCTTACACAAGAACAGGCTGGGATATGCCGCCGTCTGTTGTTCAGGAATCCGAAGAGTTGATGCTCAAGGAAATGGAAGAAGCCGGCATCGTCTGCGGTCTGGCTATGAAACGCAACATTCCTAATGAAAGTCTTGTGAAGATGCAAGATCATTTCAACGGCAAGATCCGCTCTCTTTGCACTCTGGATGCATCCGCACCGATTGATAAGAATATTGCTGAAATCGAAAAATACGCGGTTAACGGCCCCTTGAAAGGCATCTATCTCGAACCCGGCAGAGCTCGTGTCACAACATATGTGAATGATCCGAAACTCTATCCTCTTTATGAAATTTGCGCACAAAAAGGCCTTGTCGTCGCATTGATGACCGGCGGCAATAACTCCCCCAACTTAATTCGCTCTACTGATCACGAAGCGGTCGCTGATATTGCAGCCGCTTTCCCGAAAGTCAAATTCTTCATGGCCCATGGCGGCTGGCCGCAGGTTCAAAAGATCTTAGGCGTCGCATATTGGTACCCCAACGTTTACCTGGCCGGAGATATGTATATGTTCGGCGGAGTACCGGGTTGGAGAGAGTACGTTGATGCCGCTAACGGTTACCTTCAGGATCGCTTCTTGTTCGGCTCTGCCTACCCGCTGCTGTCCTTTAAAGACACTGTCGGCAGATACGCATCGCTCATCCCCAATAAGGACATCTACAAGAAGGTGATGTATCAGAACGCTGCCAATTTGTTTGGCATCGAACTCTGAGTCAAAGGCCGCTCTTAGACAAAATATAACTTGCCAGGATACTTCTATGAAATCCTTAGCTGTTACAAACAAGTGCATCGGAGCAATTCTTCTGGTTGGAAGTATTGCTCCGGCGGCGGCCGCTGACAATGTTGAGTTGTACGGAATCATAGATTCCGGTGTCCAGTATTTAGGCACACGGAAACATCTTTCCGATAAAACTACGGTACGCAATACAGTTTCTGTAAAGTCCGGTGTTTATAAGGGGTCCCGTTGGGGTATTAAAGGATCCGAGGGCCTCGGTTCCGGGTACAGCGTCAATTTTGTCCTCGAGAGCGGCTTTTCCTCCGATGACGGAAAGCAAGCCTTTAGCCGTTTGTTCGGCCGTCAGTCGACAATTTCACTGGCAGGTCCGTTTGGAGAATTAATGCTGGGCAGAATGGGTGCCTTAGCCAGCGGAGCCGGTCCTTTTGCTCTTGCCGGATGGTTCTCTCCTTTTGGAACTTCTTGCGGTGATTATTCCGTCACTGCCAATAATTACATGTTTGGGTTCAAGCGATTCGATAATACTTTCGCCTATAAAACCCCGACTTTCCAGAACTGGCAGCTGTTTCTCCAGTATTCACGGGATACGGACACGCTCGAAGACATAGATCCTGTCACTGAGGGCGTGCAGCACGGCGAAGAAGGACGCTCGAACACCTCTCATTATTACGGCGTAGGCACGCGATTCAAAGATAAGACAAAAGAATTCTCCGTGATGTTTGAACGCCTTTCATACGCTCGACAGGTCTCCGGTTTTCGGCCAACCTCAGCTACCTCTGTCACATTAGGCGGTTCTTACCTCCTTTCCGGCTGGCAGCTGTTTACGGGCCTTCAGTACTTTAGGAACGGGACTTCCAAGCTGATGAAAAGCATAGATAAAGTTTGGGGAGATAAAGGCTACAAAGATGGTGAAAGTATCGTCGGCGGTTTAAACATTCCTGCACTCAACGGCTCTGTATTGGTGGCAATGGGTTATTCCCATTACAAACCAAGCAGAGGTGCAGCAAACGGTCAAACAAAGGGATACCGCTACGGCGGCTCGATCGGATATCTTTATCCGGTATCTAAAAGAACAACCCTATACGCACTGCTGAATTATGCGCGCGACGTTCAAAGATACAGAACGGAACACATGAATAAAGACAAATCATCAACCATTGAAAGCAGTATCGGTATTGCTCATTCCTTTTAAGGTGAAATATGAACACAACTAAACTATTAACAGCCTCTCTTGTTGCAGCATTGTTCTCCGGAACACCTGCTTTCGCTGCAAACGTTGAAAATCTCAGCACCGACGTACTCGTCGTCGGCGGTGGCGGCACGGGTGTTTCTGCGGCCGCAGCAGCTCACCAGGCAGGCGCCAAAGTCATATTGATGGAAAAACTTCCCTTTATCGGCGGCAGCTCTGCTTTCTCGGGCGGTGCAATCGCAGCCGGCGATTCTAACGCCCAGAAAAGAGAAGGAATGACCGGTTTATCCGCCGAAGGATATGCCAATATTTGGTTAAATGACCAGAAGAGATCCTTCCCGGGCGGAGACCCCACGCTTCCTGATGAACGTAAAGTCAGAATGCTCTCAAAAGAGCTGACCACGACAGCAAACTGGATGGAATCCACGATCGGACATAAATTCGCAAAACCCAGACCTTTCGGCTACGGCGGTCCGAATTATGCACATGCTCCTGCTGAGTCTCCGGTACCTAAATCCGGCAGAGGTTCTTCGCCTGCCGGCGGAAGATTTGTCATCAAATCCTTCCAAACCTATTTGAACAAAGAAAACGTGCCCATCATGACGGGAACAGCGGTTGAAGACCTCATCGTAAATAAAAACGGCGATGTGATCGGCGTCAAGGCTCGAAAAGGTAAACAGGAAATTGAAGTAAAAGCAAAAGCTGTAGTACTTGCAACCGGTGGCTTTGCGCGCAATAAAGCGATGCTCGAGCGTTTAGTTCCGCCTTATGCCCAGTACTCCGATGTTTCCGTCGCAACCATGGGTGCGACCGGCGACGGCATCAACATGGCTAAAAAGGTCGGCGCTGATGAATACAAAGATGCGTGGGTCATCGGTCTCTACGCCGGTTCTCCCAAGAAAGAACTGAACAAAACATTCAGCACAAACAACAAATATAAAGATAGTTTGTTCGTCAACGAGGAAGGCAAGCGTTTCGTTAACGAAGACATCCCTTATCTCACTGACCACATCGCTTCACAAAAGGCAGCCTGGGCAATCACTGACAATTCCGACCCTGCCCGTGTTGCTCCTCTGAACGCCTACAACGATCCGAAGATTGCGGTTCATGGAAATACTTGGGAAGAGCTGGCAAAGGCTATGGGCGTTCCTGCTAAAAACTTGGCTGAAACGATGAACGCTTATAACCGTGCTGCCGAAACCGGTCACGACTCTCTTTTCAACAAACCCAAGGAACACATCCTCCCCTTCCTGAAGGCACCGTTCTACGCTGTGAGAGTTATTCCTCAGACAGGCGGCACTATCGGAGGCGTGAAAGTTAACGACAAGTTCCAGGTCCTCAGGGCTGACGGTTCTGTGATTAAAGGACTCTACGCAGGCGGCGAGGTTACCAACCGTCCCTTCTATAACCGCGTATACACTTCCGGCAGCGGTCTCGGAATTGCTTACACTTCCGGTCGCATTGCAGGTACGAATGCAGCCAAAGAAAAATAATTACTCATAAATAACACTCCAAACCCGCTTCCTAATAATGGAGAGCGGGTTTTTCTTTGCTCTCCTGAATACGGAGAATGACAAGAAATTCAAAAAGATTTAAGGGTTCTCATAAAAAATAATTACGGCCTTATACAAAATCCCTTTCCTAAAACATGTTCACTGACCAAGTTATTCAAAAAATAAGGCAGTTGCAATCTACTAAAAATAATTTCCATCCAAACCAATTCAGTGCTATTGGTCTTCTAAAAAACTCGAATCGGGTGGGTCGAAGCTCATTCCTCCATATTACGAACCAATAATGAGAGATAACGATAATCGGAGGATGCATGAGCTCGATCACAGACGTCTATAGCCCCAGGACGACTTTTCGTTGTACACGTCTTCGCGGCGCAAAGGTCGGAAGTTCCGTTTGCCAATTCTGTGCAGTCGGATGCTCCCAGTTAGGATTTTTTAAGGACGGGAAATTAATTGACGTTGAGGGTGACCCCAGAAGTGCGGTCAACGAAGGAAGACTTTGCCCCAAGGGCTCTTCCACGTATGCCTTAAACGACAACCCCTACCGAAAGGTAAAACCGATGTACCGTGCGCCCGGCTCGGATCATTGGGAAGAGGTCACCTTAGACTGGATGCTGGATACGGTGGCCAAACGTATTTGGGACACAAGAAATAAAGGCTTTGTCGAGAAAGATCCTGCAACCGGCATCACCGTCAATAACTGCGCCAATATCGGCTTTATCGGCGGATCGGCAAACGATAACGAAGAGTGTTATCTCTTTAGAAAACTTTTCACCGGCGGTTTAGGTATTCTTCCGGTAGAAAACTCCGCTCGTTACTGCCACTCGACGACTGTTGCGGCCTTAAGCCCGACGTTCGGCTTCGGTGCCTGCACCAACCCGCCTCGTGATCTTCTCAACAGCGACTGCATCCTGATCATGGGCTCCAACATGGCTGAAGCCCATCCCTGCGCCTTCTATTGGCCGATGCAGGCTAAAAAGAAAGGCGCTGTGACCATCCACGTGGATCCCCGCTACACGCGTACGAGTGCGGCTTGCGATCATCATGTGCACATTCGTCCAGAAACGGACATTGCTTTCCTTTCTGCGGTAATCCGCTACATCCTGGAAAAGGGGTTGTGGTTCAAAGAATATGTGTTGGCCTACACCAACGCTTCGACGATCATCAATCCGAAATTCAACTTTGATGATGTCTCCGGTTTATTCAACGGCTGGGATCCGGCAACCCGCTCCTACAGCAAAGAACCGGATTCTTGGGATTATGAGTATGAAATGAATCCCGACGGATCTCGCGGTGCCCCGAAGACTGATCCGACGCTGCAGGATCCCCACTGCGTCTTCCAGCTGCTTAAAAAACAGGTCGAGAAATACACGCCTGAAGCTTCCGCCAATATTTGCGGCTGCCGCCCCTGCGACATTGTTAAGGTCGCCGAACTTTTAGCCCAAAACTCCGGACCGGACAGAACCTCGGCGTTCTGCTACGCCACAGGCTTTACTCAGCATTCGGCCGGCTCTCAGATCATCAGAACCTGCGCCATTCTTCAAACGCTGCTCGGCAACATCGGACGCCCCGGCGGAGGCATTCTTGCCCTTCGGGGACACTCTAACGTTCAAGGCGCTACCGATATTCCGACACTATTTGCCGATCTGCCGAATTACATTCCGCTGCCGAAAGTTGCGGAAGGCAATGCCACGCTGAAAGATTACCTCGCAAACGGCCACGGCTTCAGCGGCGCGAGAAATAAGACGGACGGCATGTGGAAACTCGAAACCGAACGCGGTTCCTGGGCTTCGCTTCCGAACTACATGGTCAGCCTACTGAAAGCTTGGTACGGCGACTATGCTATGAAAGAAAACGAGTACGGTTTCCAATGGCTTCCGAAACTCGGCGGAAACGAATCTCTGACTGTCACGATCGAGCGCGCCAAGAAAGGTGAAGTCGACGGCTTATTGGTATTCGGCCAAAACATTGCCGTGACCAACCCGAATACAGGCTGGGGACGGACTGCCATACGCAACCTGAAGTGGCTCGTCGTCTGCGACTTATTTGAAAACGAAACAGCTTCCGTTTGGTATGCCGATCCGAACGGCCCCAAACCTTCTGAAGTTCAAACGGAAGTCTTCTACCTTCCGACAAACTCCTGCTTAGAAAAAGACGGCTCCGTCAGCAATACGGAACGTCTGATGCAGTGGCATGACCGTATCAAGGAAGCGCCGGGTGAGTGCAGATCCGACGCCTGGTGGACGTACCAATTAGGCAAGAGACTCAAAGCCCTGGCTGAAACCTCCGGTCTTCCGAGGGATGAAGGTCTTCGCAGCCTGACATGGTCTTATGACATGCCTCAGGGCAAACAAAACGAGATGGGCCTGCCTCCGATTGAGGGCGACTGCGATCTCGATGCCGTTGCCTATGAAATGAACGGATTTGATATGGTCACCGGCAAGCCGATCCAAGGCTCCGGTGAATTAAAGAGCGACGGAACCACAGCCTGCGGCTGCCGCCTGCTTGCCGGCTTTATCAATGAAGCCGGAGAGAACTTAACCAAGAGGCGCGACGGCGGAACAGTCGACCATGAACTTGACCTGACCTATCGTTTCGCATGGCCGACCAACTCCCGCATTCTCTATAACCGCTGCTCTGCCGCACCTGACGGCAAACCTTGGTCGGAGAGAAAGAAGCTCGTCTGGTGGGATGAAATCGAACAGAAATGGGTCGGTTACGACAAACCGCAGTTTGACGCCACCAAACCGCCGAGCTATCGCCCTGCACCTGATGCTAAAGGCGGAGCCGCTTTAGACGGAACCGCAGCATTCGGTGCGCACTCCGACGGCAAAGCTTGGCTCTTCGTGCCCTACGGCATTAAAGAAGGTCCCTTCCCGGTCTTCTATGAATCCGTTGAATCTCCGTACACCAATACGCTTTGGAGTACGAGCCGAGTTCCGGATGTCACGATCATTGACGATCCGATGAACAAAGTCACGGAACCCGGAGATCCGAACTTTCCGACCGTGATGACGACTTACCATATGGTCGAACACTGGATGTCCGGCTCCATGACGAGAACCATTCCTTGGCTTGTGGGTCTGCAGCCGCGGTCCTTCATTGAGATTTCGCCGGAATTGGCTGAAAGCATCGGCGTAACCACCGGCGGCTACGTCTCCGTCAAAAGCCCGAGAAATGAGATTCAGGTTAGAGCGCTTGTAACACCGCGCTTGAGAATCGGCGTCATTGAAGGCCGACAGGCAAGCATCGCCGGACGCTTTGTCTGTTCCGGCTACAAGGGCATTGTCTGCGACCCGATTACCAACGACTTAAGTCCGGCAGACATGGCCGGAGACGGTTTAATCCCGAGCTCCAAGAGCTTTGTTGTGAAGATTGATAAACCGGATATGAGCAAGGTTGAAAAATTCAATGAGTACCCGGTGGAATATCCGGCCGGAATGTCCGAACCAATTCCTGATACGCCTTGGGCAGCTCAGCCGGAAGAGAGGAATTAATTATGAAACCCATCGATTCCAAAAATATTTTTGACGTAGTCAAAAAAGGCTATGCCGCTGATCAACCTAAAAAGAACGGCAGGATCGACCCAATATACAGTTTGTTTGACCGGGATAATCCTTTACCGAAGTGTCAGGAGCTCGCGTTTTTCACGGATACTTCGATCTGTACGGGCTGCAAAGCATGCGAAGTCGCATGCAAGCAGTGGAACCAGTTGGAGTCCGATCCGTACCATTGGTCAGGGGACAGCTATGACAACACAGGAGACTTATCCGCGAACAACTGGCGTCATGTGAAGTTTATTGAACGCTTCCCCGAAAAAAATGAAGTCGACAGACCGGCTCCGGCCACGTTGGACGCCCTGTTAAAAGAGCCGAAGGCGGGAAAATGGCTTTTCATGAGCGACCAATGCAAGCACTGCCGCACCTCCCCATGCCATGAGGCTTGTCCTACCGGCGCGATTGTTCGAAATGAATTCGGCGGTGTTTATTACCAAACCGATATTTGTATGGGCTGCGGTATGTGTGTTGCGGCGTGCCCCTTCGGAGTACCGGAAATCAGTCCGAAGACCGGACACTCCATGAAGTGTGCCGAGTGCTACGACCGCTTAAAAGATGGACTGCGTCCGGCCTGTCAGGAGGCGTGTACCACAGGAGCTATTCAGTTCGGTCCGAGAGAACTGATGGTTCGCGAAGCTCGTGATCGTGTCAATTATCTGATCACACACGGCCACCCGGAGGCTCAGCTCTACGGTGTGGATCCGTTCGAAAACTACGACAGCTTGAATTCCTTCTATCTCTTGATGGACAAACCCGAGGTTTACGGTTTACCTTCCGATCCGGTCACGCCGACGAAATATATGGCCGGCGATTACCTGCGAGGCGCAGCAACGCTCATTCTTTGTGCAGCAGCTGTTGCGGCTTGTTTAGTCTAAGGAGAAACAGATGAACATGACCAACATGAACAATCCTAAACCTTGGGCTGAAGGCCATCCTTCTCTGTATGAGGGACATGACATCACGCATCGTCCCGACTGGGCAAATATTATTGTTTGGGATGCGTTTTTCAATAACTTGACCGCCGGATTCATGGTCCTGACAGGGATTGCTTGGTTTGCCGGCCCTCCTCTTTTTGCGGCACTTCTGCCTTTTGCCCTGACGCTGGCCCTTCTCATCGTCATTGTTGACCTTGTGCTCTTGGTCTTTGACTTGGGAGATCCGCCTCGTTTCATCCACGCGATGCGCGTGCTGCATTTCACTTCTCCGCTTTCCGTGGGTGTTTGGGGCTTGGCTTGCTATGCGACCTGCTTAGGATGTGCCGTCGGCATTTACTGGCTGTCGGTTTACTCCGTCGCAACGAACGACTTTTTAGCGCCTTACATCGCTTGGCTCGATATCCTGATGCGGCTCTTTACCGTACTGGCGTTTATCGGTGCCGTCGTGGTCATTTGCTACAAAGGCGTAGCATTCAGCTGCACCTCTCAGCCCGGCGTAAGGAAAGCTCGCTGGCTGACCTCTTTCATGGTGTCGGATGCCCTTCTAATGGGCTGCGGACTCTATGCGATTATGGCTGCCTGTTTAGGCTTTTGGGACGCATGCGCCTACCTGCTTCTGCCTTTCATCATTCTTGAAGTCGCAAGGGCGGCAGCCTTTAGCCTTCTTTGGATGGAAACCGCAGAAAGAGCTAGAAAAGTTTATTCCGGAGAAAACACGCTGCTGCGCGTCTGGGTGTACTTAGTCGGCGGTTTGCTCGCTGCCGTTTTAGCTTTCTTCGGTGTTTACGGAATGTGCGCTGCGGGGGCTTTAGTCCTGCTTACCGGCGTATTCGAGCGCTATTGGCTCATCGGTATCACAAAGAAAATTTAGAACTTGATTTGAGCAGGAACCGAGACTCCTAGGGGGCCTCGGTTTTTTGTGTTGCCTCTTCACCGTTGGTGAGGATGTGCCTTGAGCGGCTTTGCAATAAAAAATTGCTCAATGTGCCAACCTTTTTTAGGACAGCGCTTCCTTTGCTGAGGTAAGATCCGACGCTCAAATTGTGTTTTTTCAGGATAAGCTATTGATATGTGGCGATTGATTTTCCCGATTTTAGGTGCGATTTTATTCGGAGCCCACTTGTACTTTTGGGGAAATTATCTTCTTTTTCCCATCCCCGTCATCTTACTGATCCTGCTGTTTATTCCTTTCAGACCGGTTTGCTGGCTTTGGGAGATCTGCCTGATTTGTTTCGGCGTTGAGTGGCTGATTTCCGCCTACCAACTTTACCTGCGCCGAATTGCGGCAGGGATGCCTTTTGCCCTTGGCACTTCCATTTTGGTCGCCTGCGGAATTTTGACTATGCTCTCAGCGATTGCCTTCTTCAGTCACAAAGTCAAAAACCGTTATCCGCTGCACGTCTAAATTGCATTATCGGATGTAAGAAAACGGCATACCTGCAAAGATATGCCGTCAACATTCGTTAGTTTTTAACTAGAAGACGCCTTCTGCCCGCATCTTCGTCAGTTCATTGGCAACGTAGGCCATTTCCTGCGGCGTGCCTAAGGAGATACGGCACCAATTCATGGCCGGCGGGAAGGGTCTTCCGACCAAAATATTTCGTGCTGCCATCTTCTTCTGGAAGGCACGAATCGGTTCATTCAATTCGAAGAACATGAAGTTCGTACTCGAAGGAGGATATTTAACCCCGAGCTTGTCAAAACAAGAAGCCAAAATCTTGCGGCTTTCCAAGTTTGAAGCTCTGGAATATTCCTGGAACGGCTCATCATCCAAAGAAACCAAAGCTGCGGTGACACCGGGGTAGTTGAGTTTTTCGCCTGCCACCTGATCTTTCATCATCTTAATAATCGCCGGAGCTCCTACCGCAAATCCTACCCGCATGCCGGCCATAGCGTAGAGCTTCGAGAACGTCTTTAACAGAACCACGTTGTCCAAACCGTCCTGGATCAAATTGGCCATCGATTTAAAATTCGGATCGCTGACATACTCTGCATAAGCCTCATCCGCGATAAACAAAGTATTGTCCGGTTTACTTTTGACCCATAGTTCGATTTCAGAGGCAGGAGTAACAGTCGACGTAGGATTGTTGGGATTGACGAAATAAACAATGGAGAAACCGTCGAAACCGTCCACAGCCTTTTTAAGTCCTGCGACATCGACCTTCCAATCCGCAAGCATCGGAACTTTTACAACGGGAACGTTATATAAGTTTGCAAAGTGCTCGCCGTCACCGTAAGTCAGTTCCGGAATAACCAGCTGTACTTTCGGCAAACGCGAATACGCACCCAACAAAGCTCTGATCCCCTCGGAGGAGCCGTCTGTCAAGAGGAGAAAATTCTTCGGCACGTTGTACATGTCACAGAGCTTTGTGTGAAGCTGTGTAATCTCTGCTTTAGCGTAACGGTTTCCTTTTGCGACGGCGTCGCGTGCAGCGGCCTGTGCACTAGGACTCATACCCAGGGCGTTTTCATTAAAGTTAATGCGAATTGGATTATCTGCTGTCGGAGCGATGAAAGAAACATTCGCCGGTGCCTGTGCAAAAGCTTTGACAGGAAGGGCGGCACTGACTGCAGCACCTAATAGGCCGAAATTAAGGAAAGTCCGTCTTCTTAAAGCGAGAGAGTTTGACATTTTGGTTCTCCTGTTTGTGTTCGAATGCACTTGAACTACACGCATATTCCGTGCCAACTTTTTTGAGGTGTGATTAGCGCTTTAAAGGGAAACAAACAGAAAAACGGCAGAAAAATCCCCGCTTTGTGCACAACTAAGTAGCAGCGAGCACAAAAGCGGGGCAATTTTTAATTGAAATATCGGAATATTTCGATAACTTTCTATTAGTGGAGCAACAGCATCACAATAAAGAAGACCGACAACAGGTACATCTCGATGCGAATCTTCTTAAACTTGCCGGAGATCAAGTTAATCAGCACATAACTCAGAAGTCCAAAGACGATGCCGTTTGCAATGCTGTACGTAAGCGGAATCGTGATGATGCAGATAAATGCCGGAATGGCTTCCGCATAATCATCCAGGTCAATTTCCTTAATGCAGGAGATCATTAAGAAACCGACCAATATCAAGACCGGGGCAGTGGCCTGTGCCGGAATCGATAAGAAGAGCGGTGCAAAGAAAAGAGACAGAAAGAAGCAAACCGCAATCACAAAAGCCGTTAATCCGGACTTTCCTCCGACGGAAACTCCTGCTGCGCTTTCAACGTAAGTGGAAATCGCGCTCGTTCCCATGCAGGCTCCGATGGTTGTACCTACAGCATCTGCAAAGAAGGACTCCTTCATTCTCGGCATCTTGCCGTCTTTAACGAATCCGCCCTTGTATAGGAGGCTGACCAGAGTTCCTAAAGTATCAAACAAGTCCATGAATAAGAAGGAGAAGACAACCATCACCATATCCACGGTGAAAATGTTGTGCCATTCGAACTTCATGAAAATCGGTTCAACAGAAGGCGGAGTAGAGACAAAGCCGTCTAAATGGGTCAGGCCGAATGGTATGCCGCAAATCGTTGTAATTGCGATACCGATTAATAAGGCACCGGGAATATTTTTAACCAGAAGGACGGCGGTTGAAATTAAACCGACGATAACCAGCAAAACGCTCGGCTGGAAAATTTGACCGAGAGCCACCAGTGTTGCATCGTTTTTAACCGAAATTCCCGCGTTTTGGAGACCGATAAAAGCGATAAAAAGACCGATACCTACACCGATCGCCTTTTGAATACTCGGCGGCAAGGAATAAACGATCTTTTCTCGGACATTGGTCACAGTAAGGAGAATAAATATCAGACCTTCCAAGAGCACTGCGGTCAGCGCAAACTGCCAGGTATGCCCCATCGAAAGACAAACGGTATAGGCAAAGAAGGCATTGATACCCATACCCGGTGCAAGTCCGAAGGGCATCTTGGCATAGAGCGCCATGATAAGCGTCGCAATGCCGGAGGTAATCGCCGTGGTAGCAAAAAGCGCTCCTTTATCCATTCCCGTAATGCCAAGAATGGCTGGGTTTACAGCCAGAATATAGGCCATTGTGAGGAAAGTGGAGACGCCTGCGATGATTTCAGTTCTGATCGTCGTCGTTGCAGGATCAAATCCGAAGTATTTTGGGAGAAGCTGGTTCATTTCAACAAACGGTGTTTGAAGAGCAGGAAAATTAAACAAAACTTGAGAATTAAAACCGTTGTTCTCAAAGTTTTTGGCGAAAGATCCGGATTGTAGAAGAAAATTTTCCTGATTCTTTCCCCGCGCGCCCAGCTCAAGAACAAAATGGTTAACAAAGATGGAAGAGCTGAACCTCTAGCCTAGGGGAGCGATCGTGGACATCGGATTCCGGGACTGATCGAGGCAAGTCCGGTTGTAAGACTTTTGAAGCAGCCTTAATGAATTAACAGCCCTATCAAAATTCAACACGCGCTTAAGTAGAAGCAGCAAAAAGCTCTCTAGCAATAAGGCCCATAATCATTCCGTAATGTTCCTAAGGAAAAGAATGCTTCTAGAATGCGAGCTATGGCTACGAAGGATAAAAGAACAGAGCAGCTGTTTTCTCTTATCAGAAACGGCGCGCAATTAAATGTTTGGGACCAAATCGAACTCGTTTGGCGCTTGAGCCTGCCTGCGATTTTTGCTCAGATTTCTTTCGTGATGGTCCAATACATCGACGCGGCAATGGTCGGTCACCTTGGCGCAAACCCTGCGGCCTCGATCGGCTTGGTCTCTTCCTCCCTCTGGCTCGTATGGGGACTTATCACATCCGTTACAGCAGGCTTTACGGTTCAAGTCGCACAAAGAATCGGCGCAAAACAATTCGATGAGGCACGATCTGTACTCCGGCAGTCATTGTTTGTCGGCGGTCTTATCAGCATAGCAATTGCTATTGTCGGCGTTGCTCTTGCCCCCTATGTTCCGACATGGCTCGGAGGCGCCCCCGAGCTTTATGCAGATGCTAGAACTTATTTCGCCATATTTTGTCTCGGCACCCCTGCCGCCTTTTTAGGCTTTGTTGCTTCAAGCATGCTGAGAAGCACGGGAAATGTGAAACTTCCGAGCATGATTAATATCGGGATGTGCTTCTTGGACGCCATATTTAACTTGCTGCTTATCTTCCCGACTGCCACTTACAAGATTCTGGGGCTTAGCATTACGGTTCCCGGAGCCGATCTTGGTGTTGCCGGTGCTGCTTTAGGAACCATCCTGGCGGAGTCGGTCAGCACATTTTTGCTTCTTTGGTTCTTGGTTGTAAAGTCCGACAAAATTGCCCTCGTCGGCCACCCCGGCTCTTTCCTTCCTGAGATTTTCTGCATGAGACGAGTCGCCAGAATCGGCTCTCCGATCGCCTTAGAAAGAATGGCCATGAGCAGCGCCCAAATCGTCACGACGATGATTGTGGCGCCGTTAGGACCTTTATCTTTGGCGGCTCATTCTTTTGCCATAACTGCTGAGAGTTTATGCTATATGCCAGGTTACGGGGTTGCTGATGCCGCTTCCACCATCGTAGGCCAAAGCATCGGAGCAAAACGGCCGGACATGGCAAGAAGATTTTCCAAGATCAACGTCATCATGGTCATGGTCATCATGTCGGCTATGGGCGTAGTGATGTATTTGACAGCTCCTTGGATGATTGGGTTTATGACAACTAATCAATCCATTATCGAATTAGGATCCAGTGCTCTGCGAATTGAGGCGTTCGCAGAGCCGATGTTTGCTGCCGCTATTGTTAGCTGCAGTATTTTTGTGAGTGCCGGATTCACTTTGTTCCCAAGTCTTATGAATTTAGGGAGCATGTGGCTCATTCGTATTCCCTTGGCTTACTACCTGGCATCCCGAATGGGATTGGATGGTGTCTGGGTTGCGATGGCCTTTGAATTGTGCTTCAGAGGTGCGATCTTCTTATTTGCCCTTTCAAGGTTTGATTTTTCGAAGCGTCGGGGTATTGAAGATTAACAACCTTGTCAATAGGCAGAATGCCGGCGTTAAGCCGGCATTCTTTAAATCGGAGCGAGATCGATTTCAGTTTCGACTATCAATCTCTCAATGTAACAAGCACGTTCCGATTAAGGACCTTAAAACCGTCTTTATCTGCAATGAGACCTCGAACGTCGTCAAGAGACGCAGGGAGAGCAAAGGCCTTTACAATCATCTCGTTCTTCGGATCAATCTCAAAGATGCAGTTGAAGTTTTTACTTACCGCAAACAGTTTTCCTTCATACATCGACAAGCCCGTGACGTAAAGTTCACCCAAACTTCGTCCTTCTTTCAGTAGATTAGTTTTAGGGGTAAATTCGCCCGATGTCACCATGTCTTGCATGAGCTGTTTGCTAATCACAAATGTTTTGTGGTCACGGTTATTCGGAACGGTTGCCATATAGTTATATTCTCCTTCGGAAGCAGCGCTCATGACATGATGAAATTTAGAGCGAACAGTGTCCACACGGCCGCGTCCCAGAGCCAAGAAATGATCTTCTCCGTTATCAGGAAGCTGTACAAACCTGTACATCACTTCTCCGTTCGCTCTTCGATGAAGCTGAACGGGGAGATTCGCTCACAACACGCGCTTCATCTGAAGTCCTGTCGGTAACGGTTTCGTTCAATAATTTCCAACCGACGTGCCGACCGTCCAGTACTGCTTTCACCCGAGACGGAGACATACCTTTACGGATCTCCTTATCTCCTAAACGGCCGAGTATGTTTAACGCAGCAACCAAGTCAGCATGTTCGTGGTATCCGCAAGACGAGCACTTAAAGACATCCCCTCGTCGGTTCTTTTTGTCCGTGCAGTGACACCGGGGGCATTCTCTCGAACTGTGAGCAGGGTTTACTTCGTTTACTTCTATTCCATGTTTCTTTGCTTTATATCTGATCCTCTCCTGAAGGTATCCTCGCATCCAGCCGCTCAGCCGTCTATTCCACTTTTTGCCAAAGTGAGCCTTCATCCGAGCACTTAAATCTTCAACGACTATCGCCCTGATCGGGTTTATCTTCCGAGTGAAAAGAAGATTTAGCTCTCTGTTAACGAGGGTCTTAATGATTCCAATATCCTGGATATATCTAGCCCGCTGCTTCTTTCTGCCGAGGTTATGTTTTCTAATCCGCTCTGCCTTAGCGAGATTGTTCTTGCCTGACTTTTTCAGAAGGCTGCGAAAGAGCGCGTGCATTCGGTTTCGGCCTTCACTGTTCTTTCCTCTTTTATCAGCTATCGCAGAAAAATACTTTCCCAGATCCGTCCCAAGAAGTTCCTGTTCACTCGTTGCCATCATCTCGGTATACCCGAGATCAATTCCAACGACTTTGCCGGTCTTTCTTCTCTCTTCACACTGCTGAGGTACGTACACTCTTAATGAGTAAGTGCCGGCAGTATCACGTAGCAGCTGGAGCGTTCCGCGGATTTTGCTTTTACCTTTAAGCCGAAGAGAAATCCTTTTACCGGGCTGCAATGACATAAGCTCAAGGAGTTGAGCATCTTCTGCTGATCTGACCGTATAGCAGCTTGAATCAAAGTCAATTCGGTTGTGAAAAGTTTTCGTTCTCGGATAGCAGACGCTGTTTCTTCGAACTCTATTGACTGTCCGCCTGACAATCCCGGCGATGCACCGGAGCGTCTTCAAAGAAAGAGGTCGTTCATAGCTGAGGCAATAGTTCCGATCAAAAGAAACTTCCGGATTCGGGACCGGAATTCTTCCGTCTAGCAATTCAAAGAATTGGCGGTTTATGCCGCAAAGAAGCCAGTACGCGTAGTGACGATCCTGATCGTGAAAACGCTTTAACGTATCTGCAAGTTCCTTCTTTGATTCTGCAATGACGCTTTTCCAATGCGTCAGAGCCATCTTAGAAGTCTCTTCCAAGGCCAGCTTCAAGTGACGCGCCTGAAGATGAGGACCCGAAGTCTCTTTGAGTTCTCTGAGCAAAGTCAAGAGAGTTGCCTCTGCTGTTTTCCCATTGGCTCGCAAGCCTGCGAGTTTTTGGTTAAATTCAACAGATTTCCTGCTCAGAGCAGTTACCAATCTATTTCGAAAAGCGCGAAAGTCCTTTACCTCCCTTCGAAGTTCTCTCGTTTGAAAGGCAAAAAGAAATTTTGATGCCACAAATCCGTACGACGAACACATCCGATCCAATGCAGCTCTATCTGTTTCATTGGGCATCTCAAACTGACGCACAAGTGTTCGCTCAAGGTTGGGCATTTAGGGGTAAAAATAAAGTAATAATTAGATATTACCGAAAACTTAAGTTTTTTATACCCGTATTTTCCTTTACCTTATTTTTCCACGATCGCTTCCCGTAAAGACGAGCGCAGAAGACTGTCATCAGGGTAATAACATCCTTGACGAGCTCCGTTTCGAAAGGCTGCTGTTCCGGCTCATCTAAGATGCCTATACGGATGCCCATGAGGCGAGCGATGAAATAACTCCGTGCCAAATCGGAGCAGTCGGTCATCATGGGTGACAACTAATGCACCGACGCGCCCTGTTAAAAGAAGTTTCAATAAGCGTTTTAGCCCCGGCTTTTTACAATTGAGTCCGCTTCCGAGATCCTTAATGACCGGCTGACATCCGTATTGGCTGAGTCTTTCGGCTTGGGCTGTCAAATCCGAGCGCTGATCATAGCTTGAGACTCTTGCATATCCGACCATGATCCTTTTGCCGCGGGTAGGATGAAGCATTTCATGGACTTCATCAGGATCAAAACGCCTTTGATTTTTAATAGTCCTGATAACTCGGGAAAACTTGCCGTTTTTGCACCATCGTCTTACGGTTGCCACACAAACTCCGAATGATCCGGCGATTTCTCCGATAGTCATCAAATTGTGAATTTCTCTCCTACTCACCCCTCCCCACAAAAAAAAGGGAGGTGAGTATGTGCAGGTTTGAATAGATATTCAAGGACTAGCCATTAGCCCCAGCAATTCAGGGTGCGCCAATTATTACCGTTTTCGCTCGCCGGACCTAATACTCTAGGTGCAAAAAAGAACATGACTCCGAGGAGAATAATGAGGGCCCAAAAAACAACCTCAGCCCAAAAATATGTATGAACACCAAGGACCATTAAGCCAAAGCCTTGATCCAAATCTCGGGCTAAGTGTGGAGCGATATGACGGAAAGAGAAAACAATGGCTGCAGCAGTGCAGAGAAAGAAATAGAAGAAAGTGCCTCTTGAGGTATCTAAAGAAATATTTTTGTTTTCCGACGTTCGATGTCTCCTACAGATTCATGTTGCCTAACAGAGCACCGGATGTATGCCCGACATATAGGTAAATCATAAGAAGCCAGCCAAGCCACATAGCAGTAAAAGCCCAATTCTCTGCTCCATATAATCAAAAGCGCTATAAATGCCAAAATTGGCTGTAAAAATTCCATTATTTTTCCAATTGTGATCGGTTCATCCCAGAGACAAATATCAATTTAACGAGGCAGATAGATGGGAAACCTAAGCCAAAGCATTTGTCTCAAATACTTTCAAAATATCCTGATCATTCCATTAGGGATTTCAAAAGTCGGGTGAGTTTAACAAAAATTACACCTTTACATGTACAGAGGTTATTTGGCCATTAGGAAGCGGGATATTTGAGGAGGTTGTCCGTGAACATGTTCACACTTTAATTACTGCTGATTAACTCTTTGTATGTCACGCAAAAAAGCTATCAGTACCTCTTAATTTACTGTTTCCCTTCATTAAATTATTAATAAGAAAAACTCAAACCTAGGAGACAAAAATGAGCGCTTGGCTGCAAACCAAAAGCTGGGAAGAAGCAAAAGAGGCTATCGTCAAATCAAAAGGCGTAGCAATTGTCCCGATCGGAAGTGTCGAACAGCACAGTTACCACCTCCCTCTGGGCACAGACACCTATGTTGCCATGACAATAGCTGAAGAAGCTGCTGAGAAAACCGGTGCAGTCCTGACTCCGCCCGTTTGGTTCGGCTGGAGCCCGCATCATATGGTGCTTCCCGGAACCGTCACCATCCGACCCGAAGTACTGTCTGAATTGACCTACGACATCATCGAATCCTTGAATGCTCACGGTCTGAATAAGATTATTCTGATCAACGGTCATCGCATCGTAAACGTTGTTTGGATGCAGATCTGCGCACAGAGAGCTCAGAGCAAGCTTGGCTGCACAGTCAAGATTTTTGATCCGGCTTACATGAGCAAGGATATTGTGAAGGAACTGGGCTTCGGGCCGGTCGGACATGCCGAAGAGGTCGAAACTTCTCATATGATGGCTCGCTACCCGGACATGGTTCACTTGGAAAAGGCTGTGGATAATCCCATCAAGGATACGCCGCTCTATTCCGTCGATCCGACTTACGAACATGACACACTTTGTTATGTTCCGAGCACGATTGATCATGCAAGAGCAGCCGCGAAAAAATCCGGAGGATGTACCGGGGAACCTTCTAAATCGGATGCACGTCGCGGCCAGATCTATCACGATCACCTAGTTAAAAACTTGGTCTCCGTCGTTGAGCAGCTCCAAAACGCTTAGCCCAAGGAGAATATTATGAAACTATCCGGACACAAGTTATTTTATGCGGTGCTGATCGTCAGCGTCCTTATGGTCAATCCGCCGATTGTCTTTTGGTTTAACGACTATTGCGTAGAACATCCGCTCTTATTCGGCTGGCCAACCATGTACATTTGGCTTGAATTCTGGTTCTTAGTCATGATTGCCGACTTCATTGTTGCTGCCTACAAACTCAAAGCGTGGGATTGTCGCCAGGACCGCAAACCTATCGTGCCGGTACAACGGCCGGAACTATAACAGGAGGTCAAAATGAATATCGGATTAGTGATTTTGGCCGTCTATATCGCAGTACTTTTAGGAATTGCGCTTTACGCGTCCAAAAAAGATAAGAAAAACATCAAGGACTTTGCCACAGGCGGTGGGCTTGGCATCTTCATTCTGACACTGACATTCTCAGCAACCTACCATAGTGCTTATGCCTTTATGGGCGCTGGAGGCTTCGCGTACAAAAACGGCATCGGCTGGTGGTGCAACGGATTATGGACAGTTCTTCCGGGCGTCCTCTTCTGGGTTTGGGGACGGCGCTTTTGGTATCTGGGTAAACGCTACGGTTATTTATCCGTGTCGGACTACGCCTCTGACGTCTATCAATCGAAAACAGTAGGCATTCTTGTAACGCTCATCACGATGGTCTTTACTATCCCCTATGTTGCCATTCAAGCCATTGGATGCAGCTACATTTTCCAAACGATCTCCGGAGGCATGCTGAGTTATACCGTTGGCGCATTAATTTTCTTTGCCATCATGATCGTATTGGTCTGGTTAGGCGGAATGAAAGGTGTTGCCATCACCGACGCCGCTCAAGGGGTATTTATGTTCGCCGGCCTACTCGGCGGTTCGCTTTGGGTTATCCTTGCAAATTTCCCATCCGTTGCAGATGCCTACCAAGCAGCGTTCTCTCATACGCCGGAACTCTTCACAATGCCGGGGCCAAACGGCGTCGTAACCGCTCAGGACTGGGTTTCTCGCTGGATCGTCATTACATTCGGCATGATGATGTTCCCGCAGGTCACCTTGCGCTTTTTCGCCGGAAAAAATCTTAACGTCATGAAATGGTCAGCCGTCTTCTCGTCTATCTATCTGACGATGATTTACGTATTTACGCCTTGCGTCGGGATGATCGGCCGACTTTTAATGCCTGATATCGCAGCCCCGGATACGATTTTCCCGGAACTGCTGCTTAAATACACTCCTGCTGTATTTGCTGCACTAATCATCAGCGGAGCTCTCGCAGCAGCCATGTCCACCGGAGATTCTCAGCTGCACGCAACTTCTACAATGGTCGCGACCGATATCTACAAAAAATTCGTGAACAAAAAGGCCAATGAAAACACGCTCTACAACGTCGCAAAGATCGGTGTTTTGATTATCGGTTTGGCATCGGTTGTTTTTGCATTAACTCGCCCAACAGCCCTCGCTGATCTGTTGGTACTTTCTAACGGCGGAGTTGCCGTCCTTGTTCCGGCCGTTATCGGCGGTTTGTACTGGAAGAAAGCAACCCGCGAAGGAGCCATCGCTTCGATCGTTATCGGTGAAATCTGCATGGTATCTATGACTTTTATCTTCAAAGTCTCGCCGTTCGGATTTTCGGGTGCACTCTGCTCGATGCTTATTTCTTTGATTATTTTCGTTAGCGTTTCGTTTATAACAAAGCCTCAAGCGCACACTTCTGAAGTTATTTCTTCAATTAATAGTTATTTTGCAGAAGATAAAGCTGTAGAAGAAACCCAAAACAATCAAGGCGCTTTAGCTATTGATTAAGAAAAAATATATTTTTCTAATTGAGCTCTCTAAGATCAATTCATCTCAGAGAGCTTTTTTCTCAATTAGTTTTGTAATAAACGATGAGCCGAGAATCAACACCCGCTAATAATGAAAATTAACGCCAAGAACTTCTTGTTTTTATAGACAAAATGCCTAATTTTTGGGTGAAAAGCTATTCAAAAATTAAGGAGAACCCCAAGGCAACTTTAGTTAAGAATCTTTATCATTTACAGAAGTCTCTCCCCAAAAAATGAGACCTCTCCCTTTAGAGGACACAATTTATGACTTCTATTTCTAGACGTTCTTTTCTTGCCGTAGCCGCGGCCTCAGGTGCCGCAGCCCTTTCCAACACTGTGTCGGCACAAGAAAAACCCAGTGTTTCAGAAAAATTTAAAGATTATCCTGCTGGAGCTAAAAGCGCTGCCAAATACCCAGCATTGCCGGAGCCGCTTCCTGACCTTAGCCTAACAGAGACTTTCTCTCTCGGAAAATCTCCGCTAAACGAAGGATCATGCATTACGGCATGTCACTGGGGCATCGTCCGTCCTCAGGTTCGCGGCGGAAAAATGGTGGCACTTCACCCGTTTGAGTACGACTACGCGCCTTCTCCGAATATTAACGGTCTTTGCAATTTGCCTTATTCTGCCTCAAGAATCCATTATCCGATGGTCAGGGAAAGTTACTTAAAAGATGGTCCCGCCTCTCGAGAAAAACGCGGCACTGACCGCTGGGTAAGAGTTTCTTGGGATCAAGCGTTAGATTTGGTCTCCAATGAGATGAAACGTATTTACGCTGATTTCGGCCCGAGCGCGATGTTCGGTCGTTCTTACGGTTGGATGTCCAGCGGTAAGGTCAATGCGGCCATAAATTTGCAGCAGCGCTTACTCAACCTTTGCGGCGGATTCATCCAAACCACTAACAGCTATTCAACGGCATCCATTGGCCGTATCTTGCCCTATGTGGTCGGCATGTCGGACCCCACCTCCACGAGCTGGGATAATGTTCTTAAAAACAGTAAACGTGTTGTCCTTTGGGGAGCAGACCCCCTCGTCACAGATGATATTGATTGGGTAACTACTCTGCATAACGCTGCCGGTTACTTTAGAGCCCTCAAAGATTCCGGCATCAAAACCATCTCCATCAACCCTATTGCTACAGACACCGCAGAGTATCTCAACAGTGAATGGATTGCACCGATTCCGGGTACTGACTGTGCATTGATGCTAGGCATGATCCACGAGCTGGAAAAGACCGGGAAATGTGATCACAACTTCATCAATAAGTACACCTCCGGTTGGAAAGAATTCAATGCGTACGTCATGGGTAAAACTGACGGTATTGAGAAAACTCCTGCTTGGGCATCCAAAGTGACAGGTGTCCCTGAATCAAGAATCAAATCTTTAGCACACGAGCTTCAGGAAAACCGCACTATGATCATGATGGGCTGGGGGATTCAGCGCATTCAATACGGCGAACAGCCCCATTGGATGGGTTTTGCCTTAGCATCAGCCTTAGGACAGATCGGATTGCCTGGAGGCGGGATAGGGACAAATTATCAATATTCAAGCGGAGGATCCCCTGCTGCTTACGGTCCTTTTGTCGGAGGCGTGCCTGCTTCGGTCGAACCTGTCCTTCCTTACAACAAGGCCTGGAAAGGCAGCAAGGTAATCCCTGTCGCCCGCTTTGTAGACTGCTTCCTGCATCCAGGAAAAACGATCGACTTCAACGGAACAAAGGTCACTTATCCTGAAGTTAAGATGGTAATGTGGGCCGGCGGCAACCCCTTCGCTCATCAGCCTTCGACAAATCAACTGCTGGAAGCATGGAAGATTCCTGAGACTGTCGTAGTAACAGACACGTGCTGGACTGCTACTGCTCGCCATGCGGACATTGTCTTACCCGCTGCAACCCAGTTCGAACACAACGATATTACCAATATCGGAACTTATTCCAATGACGGTATCGTTGCGATGCAGCAGGCAATCGAGCCTCAATATGAATCTAAGCCCGACTATTGGATCTTCAGTGAATTAGCCAAACGAATGGGGTGCGGAGACCAATTCACAGAGGGAAGAAGCGAAATGGATTGGATTAAGTTCATTTACGAGCAGTCCAGGAAGTTCGGAGCACAGATGGGAGTCAAGCTGCCATCCTTTGAAAACTTCTGGAAGAAAGGCTACTTCCTCTATGACGTGCGTCCGCAAGAAAGAGACTATGTTGCATTCGCTAATTTCCGCAAGGACCCGAAGAGAAATTCTCTTGGTACGGAAAGCGGCTTAATTCAGATTTACAGTCCCAAGATAGCAAGTTACGGTTACAAGAGCTGTTTAGGTCATCCGAGTTATTTAGAGCCGACCGAGGGCCTCAATACACCTAACAAGAAATATCCGCTTGCATATATGGCCTGTAAGAGTCGCTATCGTATGCACAGCCAGCTTGACGGTACTTCCAGCCATGATTTTGCAAATATTTTGAAGCGCGAACCGATCTGGATCAATCCGGAAAACGCAAAATCACTCGGTATTGAAGACGGAGATATCGTTCTGGTTAAAAATGACCGCGGTGCGCTACTAGCCGGTGCTTATGTCACGGACAGAATCAGAAAAGACACGGTTGTTGTTCATCACGGTGCCTGGTATGAGCCCGTCAAGATGACTGACGGCACCTTATTGGACATTCATGGCAACTCCAATACATTGACTATGGATATTCCTACATCTGATTTAGCTTGCGGCAATGTTGCCTCTTCAGGTCTTGTCAGCGTAACTAAATACACAGGAAAACTGTCGGAAATCAAAGTCTGGAATCAGCCTGAAACTGTCAATCAATAACCTCATTTACTAATCAGACGCCCGGCAACTTGCCGGGCGCATTTTTTAGTCGTCCATGTTTTTTGCAAAATTAGATATAACGGCAAACATGATCAACAGCGATATCAGAAAAGCCTAAAGCCTCTGCTTTTGTTACCTTGCCGCCGGCGACTTCCAACACTTCTTCCAGGATTCTCTCCCCGGCCTGGTTAATCGTTTCTTCTCCCTCCAAAATACCGGAAACATCAATATCCATATTGTCTTTCATTCTTTCCGCAGTCAATGGATTTCCAGTAACTTTAATTACTGGAGCTAGCGCATGGCCGGTCGGAGTGCCTCGGCCGGTTGTGAAGACCACAATCGTCGCGCCCCCGGCGACCATACTCGTGACAGAAGAAATGTCATACCCTGGCGTATCCATAATGAGAGCACCTTTCTTAGTTGGCCTCGCTGCTTCTTGGAGAACCTCGGAAACCGGACGAGTTCCTCCCTTATGGATACAACCGAGACTTTTTTCTTCGATTGTCGACAAACCGCCAACTTTGTTACCGGGCGTAGGCTGGCCGGATCGGCAATCTTGCCCAGCTAGGGCGAGATGTTTTTCATACTCTTCACAGATACGAATAATCTGATCATGAATCTCGGGTGTTTCCCCGCGTTTGGCGAGAACATGCTCAGCGCCTATGAACTCAACGGTTTCGCTCATCATCGTTGTGCCGCCAAGATCATAGATTTTGTCGGCCATACTCCCGACTGCCGGATTGGACGCAATCCCACTGGTTGCATCCGATCCGCCGCATTCGATCGCAACAAAAAGATCTGAAGCATCACACTCTACTTTTTGCAGCTTGCTTGCCTCTTCAACCATTTTCCGAGCCGCCTCAACGGCAAGAGCTGCTGTTTTGATGGTTCCGCCTTCTTCTTGAATTCCGAAAGAAACGACCGGTTTATCGGACAACATGCGGATTTTTTCTGCGAGCTCTCGATGCCCGACAGTTTCACATCCAAGTCCAATAACGACAACTCCGAAAACATTAGCGTTTAGCGCAAATCCTGTCAGCACTCGCTGAGTCATTTCTGTATTTGCTGTGACATCAGAGCAGCCGACATTGATAATGACGTTTTTAGTCCCTAGAACTTGAGAAGCAACCACACGGCAAGTTTCTGACGCGCACGCGCAGGAAGGCGTGATTACGTACACCGACAGAGCCGTCTTTTCGTTTGAAGCCTAAAAATTTCATTTGTATTTTCCTTTTAATACGTACTCTTCAGCGTAGGAACGCGGCTGGCTCGCGATATTGAGATGATTCACCAAAGTTCCTTTAGGAATGAACGCAATCGCTTTGCCGATAACTTCGCCATATTTAAAAATTTCTTCTCCTTCTTGGATATCGATTAACGCGATCTTGTTGCAAAAAGGAATGGAACTTACTGCATTGATGAAGCTTCTGGAACCATCGGAATCAATGACTTCGACTTCTTCTCCAGCTTTGACTTCTGAGGTACAGACAGCGGTGTTGTCTTTTGAATGAATGTGGAGTGCCTTGGACATTTGAGCCTTAATTTTTAGTAGAAATAATGAGGTTGATTGCTCAGTCATTTTAAAACTGACTAAAAAATCTGAGATCTCCGTGTTTTTATCTAGTCCTAAAAAGAAAATTAGGGGGATTTAAAAATTCAACCATCAAAACTCACTTTTTTCTTTATTGAAGCAAAAGTAAATGCTTTTACAGGGCTATTTCACCGTCAAATGAAATTTTGACTAACAATTTGTCTTAATTATCTATTTTTGTTCAAAAAATAAATACCCAAATTCGTTAGCACGCAAGGGACTTAACCCTAATTGTCTCTTTTGTATGAAAGCGTAGACTGAAATCACCTACTTCCGAGGAGAATAGGATGACACTCAACAGAAGATCATTTCTTGTTGGGGGTGCAGCCTCTGCTGCCGCCTCCATTTCCACATTCGCTCATGCAGCAAATCCCTGCTCGACGCCCACCACTTGGGATAAAACCTATGACGTCATTGTCATCGGCTCCGGCGGTGCCGGTCTTTCTGCCGGCATCGTCGCCAAGGAAAAAGGCGCAAATGCTGTCGTTCTGGAAAAACTTTCCATTCCAGGCGGCAATACTATGGTTAGCGGAGGCGGCTTGAATGCGGCCGTAGAAGCAGATTACAAGAAAGCAGGCATTGAGGACTCTCCTCAGCTCCATACCAAACAAACGATGGCTGCGGGCGATTTCCGCGCCGACCCTGCTCTTGTCGCCACATTGTGCGAAAACGTTCCTCAAAGCGTCGAATGGCTTAAGAAAGTCGGCGTGCAGTTCAAACCCGGCATCTACCAAATCTATGGCGGCCTGTGGCCTCGTTGCCGCAATCCTGTCGGTCAGAGCGGCGGAGACTACATCAAAGCCTGCATGAACTACGCCAACAAGATCGGTCTTCCGGTTCTGACTAACCACAAAGTCATCGGGATCATTCGTGAGAAACCGGACTCCGGCCGTGTCTTAGGCGTTGAAGTTGAACTCAAAGACGCCAAGAAAGAGTTTTGGAAAGCCAACAAGGCCGTCGTTGCCGCAGCAGGCGGTTTCGCTGCAAACCCGACAATGTGCTCTTACTTTGACCCGCGTCTGACAAAACTCAACACAACGAACCAGCCAGGCTCTACCGGTGAAGTACTCAAATATATCCAAGGTATCGGAGGTTTAGCCGTTGGTTTGGATTACATCCAGTGCATTCCGTGGACTGCTCCCGGCTACAAACACACCGCTGATATTTTCCAAGCTATCGAATACACCATCTTCCTCAACAAGGAAGGAAAGAGATATGTTGCCGAAGATGCTCGCCGTGACGTAATTCGTGACGCCACTTTGGCTCAAACCGATCAAACGGTCTTCCCGGTATGCGATACAGACGGCTTCGATAAGAACAACGAGTATTACAACGAGATGAACCATCGTGCTCTGGAAAACGGCACCTTGTTCAAAGCAGACACGATTGAAGAACTCGCCAAACTCATCAAAGTACCGCCGGAAGTTATGGTCGCGACCATCAATGAATACAACGCAATGGTTGATTCCAAAAAAGATCCTCTCGGCCGTACCCCGATTATGCTGAGTCACAAGATCGTAAAAGCCCCGTTCTATGCGGGTCCGATCGGTATGTGCCGTCATCACACAATGGGCGGGGCCAAGATCAATACGAAAGCTCAAGTACTGGACCGCGACGGAAATGTGATTCCGGGTCTGTATGCTGCCGGTGAAGTCACAGGCGGTATCCACGGAAGCAACCGTATTGGCGGAAATGCTATTGCAGATATCTTCACATTCGGAAGAATCGCCGGTGAAGGCGCCGCTTCTGAGCAATAAGTAGGCTTATGAGTTATAGGCCGCCGGTTTCATCAGGCGGCCTTTTCACTTATATTCTCGGTAATCACTTCTCATAAGAAAGCCGTCCTGACAGCTTCCTGCTCACAATTGGTTAGATTACTCAGATTGTTGTCCGCAGAGCCTGATAATTCTCCTGCTAAATACTCGGCTGGGAGTGAGAGTCATGCCAAACAATAGATTAGATTTCGAAAGTATCGATCAGGTTGAAGTTTTCAAGGAAAACGGAGATATCATCGGAACCGTTAAAGTCTCCGGTGTCCGTTCAATTGAAGCTGCTATCGAAAAAGCCCTTCAGCATCTGCCGGAAGCGAAAGATCCAGAAGCCTATGTATTCAAGGTGTCAAACCTGTCTGACGGAACCGAGCGCCGATATCGTTTAAACGCACACGGTCACGTTAAATTAATTATCTAATCTTCAAACAGAAACCGGGCCTCGCTAAAGAACCGGATCCTGAATCAATGGTCCCGACGCCTTGGCATCGAGACCTTTGTTGATTAGTAGGACATGATCTGTCCGTCGGTACGCTTCTCGGTTGCGCCGCAAAGCACGCCGTTTTCATCTCTAAGAATGACCTGACCACGACCCATATGATAAGGATCAGGTTGGACGACGATTTGGTGTCCCATTCGCTGAAGCTGGCGAATGATGTAGTTGGGAGTTTCTTGCTCCACTTCGACTTTCTTACCACCGACCCACTGCCAGCGTGGCGCATCAAGCGCTTGCTGAGGGTTCAGGTGCCAATCAATCATATTCATAACCACCTGAACATGAGCCTGGGGCTGCATCCATCCGCCCATAATTCCGAACGGTCCTAATGGTTTTCCGTCTTGAGTCAGGAATCCCGGAATAATGGTGTGGTACGGACGTTTGCCTCCCGTCAACGCATTAGCATGGTTTTCGTCAAATTTAAAATTCTCTGCACGGTCGTTCAAAGAAATGCCGGTGCCCGGAACAACGATGCCGGAGCCGAATCCGCGGAAATTGGACTGGATAAAGCTCACCATGTTGCCGTCTGCGTCTGCACAGCAGAAGTAAACGGTAGACGGGCATCCTGGATCGCCCGGTTCCGGCATGATGGCTTTATCGTTAATCAATGCGCGGCGTTTGGCAGCATAGTCTTCGCTTAAAAGCTGATCAACAGAAACTCTCATGAAAGAAGGTTCCGCGACGTATTCAGCTGTATCTACCATCGCGAGTTTCATTGCTTCGATCTGCTTGTGCATTGTGTCGGCACAATCTCTTTCAGCAAGATTCATATCTTTAAGAATCTGCAAGGCCATCAGAACGGTAATACCGTGCCCGTTAGGCGGCAGCTCCCATACATCCACCCCGTGATAGTTCACGCTGATCGGATCAACCCACTCAGGTTTGAAAGCAGCCAGGTCTTCCTTGGTTAAGAAGCCGTTGTGCTTCTTAAAGAAAGCATCAATCTTTTCGGCAATGGCTCCGCGGTAGAAAGCTTCGCCCTTGGTAGCAGCGATTTCTTTCAATGTCTTAGCCATATCCGGACAGCGGAACATCTCGCCGGGTTTGAGCCAAGTGTTGTTGGGTGCAAATGTATCAAACCAGCCCTGGAATTCAGGACGATCACGATATTTGGAATAGTTTTCGAAAGCTTCCTGCCAGAGACGAGAAATATTCGGAGTCACCGGATAGCCTTTCTCTGCGTAGCGAATGGCAGGTGCCATCACTTCTTCCAAAGGAAGTTTGCCGAAGCGTTCATGAAGCGTCATCCAGCCTGCAACCGCACCCGGAACATCAATCGGTTCAACGCCGTAAGAAGGAATTTTTTCAAATCCTCTGTCCTTTAGTGCAGCAACGGAAAGAGACTTAGGAGCGGGACCCGAAGCGTTCAGGCCGTACATTTTTCCTTCATACCAAAGGATTACGAAGCAGTCGGCACCCAAACCGTTGCCGGTTGGCTCCACAACCGGCATAGCGCTGGCCATTGCGATAGCTGCGTCCACTGCATTGCCGCCTTTCAGAAGAGTCTGAAGACCAGCGGATGCAGCGTGCGGATTCCCAGCGTTGCACATGCCGTTGCGAGCATAGACCACGTTGCGTTTGGACGGATAGGGATAATTTTGAGGATCAAATTTAATCATGTTTTCTTTCCTAACCTTGAAATCGGGATCAGATGAACTTCACAAAGATGCCGGCAACGATCACGGAGAAGGTTGTCACGGTCACGAAGCCTGCAACGAGGTATTTCGCCATTAAGCGTTCATGAATAATCTTCTTTTCTTCCTCAGTTTCGGCAACGGCGTTAATAATTTCATTAACGACCAAGTAGGTAGCCGGGAAACCAATTAACTGGCAGGCAGCAACGCCGACGGCAACGTTCTTGGAACCGATGATCTTCCACAAGGGAAGGTACTTGAAGAACACGATGATGCAGAAGATCGAAATCGCGAAAATCACGCAGATTGAGTAAGACAGGGTCAAGAGATTTTCCGGTTTAATCGTGGCAAGCGACGGGATAATGGCACAGAAAACAGCGCAGTTCAGTAAACCGCCGGCATTGGCGTGCTTCAGAATATTGCGAGGCAGATAACCGGTACTGCCGACAGCAGCGCCCAAGATCAAGGCCCAAATTGTTGCAGAAAGGCCTGTCCATTTGCCGATTACAAAGGCGATCCAAGAGAAAAGCGCTGTAATCGCTAAACAAGTGAACTGGCCGTAGTACTTCTTGTGACCTTCAAAGAAAGTGGGACCGGCAGCCGATTCTTTTTTAGGTGCATAAGTATCTTGTGGTACGACACCGGTTTTGCGGTATTCATCGATTAAGAAACGAGCTTCTTTGAGTCCGAAGTAACTGGCTAACGGAGTACCGATGAATTTCTGCACTGCGAAAACGATCGTACCCAATGCTGCCGCCAGAGCAAAACCATGTTCCATCGCTCCGCTTGTCATGATCTGAGTTGCAACGATACCGCCGGTCACGATAGGCACGCTGACCATAGTGTTTTCGTAACCGATAAACGGCATCATCAAAAATGCGCCGAGCATAATGACGCCCATTGCCAAAAGGGCCGTCACAACCGTGCGCCATTCGGCAATCAGCTCACGCATGTTAATGGTAGTTCCCATGGAGAACACGAGCAGAATCACAGACCATTTAGCGATCTGATCCAAGCCGGCTTTCTTAATGATGTCGGGAGGAATCCACCCGGCCATGAAAGCGATTAAAAAGAGCATTAAGCTCACGAACACTGCAGAAACCTTGGCTTTTGTGGCAACGCCAAGGAAGTCGCCTATTCCGAAGAATAAAAGGCAGATGAAAAGATACCAATACATCGAAGTAAACATCATTCCGGCGCTCTAAAGGCACCCTCCTTTATTTGAGATTTAAGGTTTGTTTCATCAATTAGCCTCACAGGCAAAACCTATGAAGGAGGAAAAACTTCTCGAATGTTCCAACTACACCCTCTACAAAAGACTCGTCCCCATCAGGCTCAAGGCAATAAAGTTTTTCTTCTTCTTTGATTTTATCTTTCACAAGTTGAAGAATTTCTTTTTTGAAACAACAAGCGAATGAGTATTTTCGATTAGTTTTTTCTTCCAAATTGATCTGATTTCACGGCGTTTTTTTCCCTTTTCACTTTTTCTCTCCAGAAACATCAAACCAAAAGTGATAGGCAATCAACACACAACTTCTGCACAGAAACATTGAAGTTAGACATTTTCATCAGCTCTTTTAATTCAACAATTAGTCGTGCTCTTGACTATCGGCCTCGACCTTCCGAGAATGACGCTTTATTTAATAAAGCTATCTCAGCTGAAAATGAAAAACACAATAGATCCAGAAAGCATTCGTCAGGAGCTTCAACAATACGAATCTCGTTTGATCTCCTTCCGCAAAACCGTCCACGAAAATCCCGAAGTCGGTTTCAACACACGAGGCACGCTTGCCCGCATCAAATCCATTCTTGAACAATTCGGAATTTCGGGATTAGATACAGAAACCTCTCCCGGAAGCGGATTCCTTTTGATCGAAGGCAATAGGCCCGGAGCAACGGTGGCTCTTAGAGCCGATATCGATGCCCTCCCGATCGAAGAAAAATCCGGATGCGAATGGGCTTCCAAAAACGGAAATGCCCACTCATGCGGACACGACGGCCACCAGACTTGGCTGATCGCTGCCATTATCTATCTGGTCAAACATCGTGATTTCCCCGGAAGAATTCTTTGCATCTTCCAAGCAGACGAAGAAAATGTTGCCGGCGCTCAAAGCGTCATTGACTCCGGCGTTTTCCAAAAATACGGCGTTAAAGAGATCTACGGCGCGCACAACGAACCTTCCTTAGATGTCGGAACGATCGCTTTCAAAGCCGGTCCGACCATGGCTGCCTGCGATCTGTTTTCCATTCGCGTCGTCGGTGTAGGGACACACGGTGCACGTCCGAATTTCGGCAAAGACCCGCTGCCGGTTGCCACAGAAATTTATAACGCTCTGCAGAGCTTAGTTTCGCGCACATTGGATCCGCTTAAATCCGCTGTTGTTTCTGTTTGCAGTTTTAATACCGAAGGATCACGCGCTTACAACATCATTTCCGACTCTGTAAAAATGATCGGCACGGTTCGAACCTTTGACGAATCCATTCGAGACACAATTGAGGAAGAGCTGACACGGCGCTCTCAAGGCATCGCCGCGGCCTACGGCATCAAAGCAGAAACTGTCTATGAACGCCGCGTTTCTGCCGTCAATAATGATCCCGAACTCACAAAAGATGCAAAGGAAGCGGCAGATCGTTGTTTCGGTGCTCAAAATGTCATTGAACTTGCCGAGCCTTACATGATCAGTGAGGACTTCAGTTCCTATCAAAAGGTTTTGCCGGGCTGTTTCTTCTTTATCGGAGTGAAAGACTCGGAACACAAAGAAGCTCTTCACAGCCCGTATTTTGACTTCAATGACAAAGCATTGATTCCGGCAGGAGCTTTCTTCAGCTACTTGGCGCTCGAGAGACTGAATAAACTGCAAGAAGCCAAATAATTCTTATGTATGAGAGCTTGGAGGGAGAAATACCGACTCCAAGCTTGGCTCTTATCCCCTATTTATGGGTCATGATTTCGAGAACCTGACGGTCCGTCTCGACCATCGCTTCCTTACCGATTAAGGTGAGATTGTGAATCGTCTGATCCACATCTTCGCTGACGATTCCCTCAATGCTAGATACGCAGCGGCCGTTCATCGCCAGCATCGCAGACATCAGAGCAGTAGAAACACCTGAAGAGATTTTCATGGAACAGGCGGGCTTGGCTCCGTCACAAAGCATCCCTGACAAGTTAGCTACCATATTTTTGACGGCAGCACACGCGTCTTCATATCCGCCGCCCATTAGCCAAGTGATAGCAGTAGATGCTCCGGTCGAAGCTACAACACAGCCGCAAAGGGCCGATAAGCGCCCAAGACTTTGCTTGATGTAGACACTGGTCAAATGACTAAGTGTCAAGGCCCGAATCATCTGCTCTTCGCTCGCGTTCATATCTTTAGCGAAAACAACTACCGGCAAAGTCGCGGTAATTCCTTGGTTGCCGCTGCCGGAATTAGACATCACAGGAACGGTTGCTCCGCCCATGCGAGCATCACATGCGGCCGAAGTAAATTCAACCATATGGGCCAGGGTTGAATCGCCCATGTACTTCATTCCGTTGTTCCGGATCATTGCTCCAAGGGAATGACCGTAGTCACCTTTTAATGCGAATTCCGCGGCCTCTTCGTTAAGTCTCTGAGCTTCTTTCATAAATCGGATTTCTTCTAACGGAGCCGTCGTCGCAAAATCAAAAACCATTCTGAAATTCAGTTGTACATCATCTGCGTCTTGAGCATCACCGTTCCCGGAACCTTCTTCTTCCGCAAAAATCACCTCATCGTCTTTTTCCAAGAGGACAAAGAGCGTGTGCTCTCGCGAAATAACCGCCCTAGCCGAATGACCTTGCGCTCGGACCTCAACGTCAACATGAAGGTTAGAAGGAGAGTCCGGCAAGTGTTTGATATTGATTGGAACCGACTCGATAAAAGCTTTTCCTCTTTCGACAGCTTCTGGGGAGACTTCTTTGAGGACCTCGAGACCGTATTCGGATTTTCCAATGAGACTTCCAAGGGCGATTGCGATCGGAAGCCCGATCATCCCGGTTCCCGGTATGCCGACTCCCATTGCGTTCTTAATGATGTTCCCGCTAAGGCCAAGGTTGATTTCTTCAGGCTGCATACCTAAGAGCTCGGTTGCTTTGGCAACTGCCAGTGATACTGCAATCGGTTCAGTGCATCCCAGCGCCGGCACAACCTCCCGATGAATTAAGGAAATAATCTTCTCTCTGGTTGCCTTGTCGATCATGTTGGGCCTTTTGGTCGGGTGAATAATTATGATCGACACTCTAGCGGTTTTTAGCCAAAAACAAAATACCCACTAGGCAGAAATCCTGACCTGTGTGGTTAATAAGCTGAGCGTTAGACATTTTTTCCTAGGCTTCTTTGAAAAGGCAGTCGGTGCCCGGATTCTGATCCGTAGATTTGAGGCTATTTTTCGACTCCTTGGTGTTTAGCAAGCTTTTTTGAATTAGGAAAACGTCGTTCACATTTTATTTGATATATATATCAAATTTTATTGAACATTCATATTAAATATTATTTGATGCGGACATTGAATAAAATTTCACCAATACTTATACTTTTGATAAGTATGAGGGAGCTCCTGTTATGAATTACCTACCACGCACGATCCAGCCCGTTATTGAAGAAGCCTCCAAATTCTTTAAGATCGTTATGGTTTCAGGAATGCGGCAGGTTGGCAAAAGTACATTATTGAAACAGTTGTCGTCCGATAAGCGAACCATCATAAGTTTTGACGATATTAACAATCTGGAATCGGCTAAAAACGCGCCGCTCCAATTCCTGCAGCTTAATCCTCCCCCTTGTTTCTTTAACCAAGTTCAGCGTATACCGGAAATTTTTAAAGCTCTAAAAATTTCAGTTGATTCAAGATCTGAAAAAGGCCTGTATTGGTTGAGCGGTTCGCAAAAACTATCTTTAATGTCGCAGGTGTCGGATGCTTTGCCGGGCAGACTAATGAATTTCGAATTGTGGCCTTTTTCCATTTATGAAATTGCAGGGAAAGGTCTGGAACAAAAGCCTTACCTTCCTAGTTTTTCTCTTTCATCAAATCTCCCCATTCTTGATCCTGCTGATACTTGGAATGCTGTTTTCCAAGGATTTTGGCCGGAGTTAAAGAAAGCGACCGAAACAGAGAGAAGTTGGTTTTTTAGATCATTAGTAGACTTGTACCTTTCAAGGGACGTCCGAAGCTTATCCGGCATAGAGAAGTTTGATGAATTCGAAAAATTTCTAATCACTATTGCCAGACGAGTTGGCCAAGAACTCAGGCTTCAAGAGATAGCCAAGGAAGTTGGAGTATCACAGCCCACGGTTAAAAGGTGGCTATCAATTGCTGAAGCGTCCGGCATTATTCATTTACTGCGTCCGTATGCTCATAATGTTGGAAAACAATTAGTGAAAAGTCCCAAACTCTACTTCACTGATACTGGATTGGTTTGCCATCTTCTTAATCTTCAAAATGGGAAAGAGTTAAGTAACTCTTACTTGGCCGGAAATATTTTTGAGAACTTCGTCGTTAACGAAATTAAAAAAAGCTGGGCTCACAACGGGAAAGAAGCTAATTTTTATTTTTACCGTGACAACACCGGAATGGAAATTGACTTAATCATTCATGCCCATGGGAAGTACAGCTGCGTGGAGATTAAGTCTAAAACTTCACCCGACACTCATGATGCAAAATGGCTCAATAAAGCTGAGGATCTTCTTCCGGATCTTGCTGAAAACGCATCTATTGTTTGTATGACTGAGAAAGCCTTCCCTATTTCGCCAAGTATTGTTGCTCATAGTATTTGGCAAATCTGACCGTTATTTTCTAGTTGACAAAGCTACATATTGGATAATACTCAACATGCATATGTAATATTATTCAACATCGATATGAAATATTATTGAATATCTATGTCGAAAACTGAATCTGACTTAATGCGATTGATTCAGGTCTTCAACAAAAACGTAAGAATTCTTAGACGAAAAATCGGCGAATCCATTCAAAAACAGATGCGCCGATCCACCGTTTCTTCAATTGCGGTTAGACGTTTTCAGTCGTAGTTTTCTCCACCGTTTCCTGCGCCAAAGATTCTTTTTTCTTTCCTCGGAATTTTCTTCCGAGTGCTGTGGCCTGAGTCTTCACCCAAACTACCGCTGGGACGAGGGGACTGGCTTTCAAGTGGGTCTCCTGAAACTCGACCGGAGAACGCTCCTCAATCTTTCTACAAATATCCTCAATCGCAGAGAGATAGGCTTTGTAGTTATCAAGGTAGAAAGCCAAAGCCTTCGAGAAATTAGAACCAAGCATTCCGCTTAAGAACAACCTTGAAACTTCCTTGTACTCAGTGAGAGATTTCTGGAAGCGAACAAAAACTAAACGCTCTTCCGCAGACATTCTCTTGAGTTCCGTCAGGAAGGCATGTTGTGCACAAGGCTGGTAGTACCAGATATACATCAAATCGAGAGAAATCACGATGCATTCGATTTCCATCGATTTAGAGCGCTCGGAAATCACACGAATGAAATCTGCTGGACGAGACATTAAGGAGAGGATATCGTTCTTCGGAAAAGCCAGTTCCATACGCTCGAAGCAGCTGAAGAGCGCCTTGGCCGACATACGAAAGTCAGATGTGCGGAGGCGGTAGTTATTGCGGCGATCAGCCACACTCTCAATCACTCCAGCCACTGTATCGGAAGCGAACTTAGACACGATCGCTGCCGCCGGCACCAAAATCGCGGCCGCAGGCATTCCGGTAATGATCGGCAGAATCATCGCGAGGATCACGTTGTAGACCATGGCTACCGGAATTGCCAAAATGCTTCGAAATAAGTTTCCGACAACAGCGGTCTTCGGAAATCCACGGAAGATGTTATGAGAAGAGATGTAAAGACCATTTGCCAAAGCAATGATCGAGAACACCAGTAGAGGCGCCTTATCCACTGTGATCCCGAGAATATGCCCCAAAAGGACATTACGAGTAAAGCCTTCGAGCAGCACAACCGACATGCCGGTGTACATCAATGAGTCACTGACGCGAGACCAATTAATCAAGGATTTCCAGTCGATGCGCGCGCCCTTCTGGAAGCCGCCCCCAGCAATAACCGCCTGAATAATATTGCGGATGCCGGTAATGCTGAACCAAATCAGAGCTCCGAACCAAGCGAGCACCCACCAATTCTGAGTGAGCATGAAAGTGAGGAACGCCGGCAGGAAACCGATCGTGACCTTGATAATGTTCAGGATCGTCGTATTGGTATAAGAGAAACCGGTCTTTTCTTTTTTCTGTTTACTCTCGTCAGCCACAAGCCCGTTAGTATTGCCTCGTGTAATGCCGCCGAGAGAAACCACGTTGCAGTTATTCGTTGTGACTTCTGCGTTGGCGTAGGTCGCGACCCATTCTCTTGAGTGTTTCATTCCGAACTTTGTGAAGCCCAAGTTCTTGCGAACCCATTTCACAAATGGAGAAACTTCCTCAGGCTCCGAATAAACATCGATACATTGAACCGGAACATGCAGAGGAATTTGGAAAGACTCATCGCTTTCCTTCTCGATCATCTTTTGCGCGCTGCGCGGAAGCGTATCGGGCACGGCAAAGCCCATACCGAATCGTGTACCTAAGATGGTCGTGGAGTCCGATCCAAACCGGCTGCCGAGCGGCTGGTTGGCATAGAAACTCAAGATGCACGGGATGTTCTCGAGGAACTCATTAAAGAGAGCGCTGCGTTCGGGATTTTGTGCAATCTCCAGACGCTGGTGCATTTCTTGGATAATTCTTTTGAGCTCAATCGCATTGTGTCGGTTGATCGCCTGCTGCAGCTGATTGATCTCGTTCAAGTGTTTTACACGTCCGAGCTCACGCTCTTTCATGTTTAGGATTTCCAGATGCGAAATCCGACCTTGTCCGAGCCAAAGGAGTTCTAAAACATCCGCATCTGACAGCTTGCCCGTTAAAAGCGTAATGCGTGACGACGGACGAATGTGCATCAGACGAGACAGGAGTCCCTGAACGTCAACCTTAAGAAGATCCGGACGGTTATCATCCGCCGATTCAGACAGCGAGGGAATTTCAGGATTTCGAGACGGACGGAGCCAACGCTGGTAAAGCACAACAGAAGTCAATTCATCCAGTTTATTCAGGCGTTCCTGAAGAACGCCTTGATCCTCAGGAGATGCGCTCAGGAGCTCCTGCTTAACTTTATCAGCTTCTGTCTCAACAAGCGGAAGCAGTTTGGAGTGCACAAATTCAGAAAGACGAATCAGCGTGGTTTGTCCCATGCCAACGTACTCTTCAAATTCTTTTGCCGACAGAAGGGGAACCTCAATGCCCCATTCCTTCGCGATTTCTGCTGCGTGCTTGGCATTAAAGACTTCCAAGGTCTGAAGGACTTCTTCTTTGGCCCAGTCTTCGACTGAGCGGCCTTCCTGCATCAAGGCTCCGGTTTCAGGTTCTTTTAAAAAGTCCAAAACCGACTTTGTGTCCGTAAATCCCTTCGGCGTCCAAAGGAATTCAACATAACGATCGTGGAAACAAGCTTTAAATTTAATACCCAGCCGAACCGAAATGCCCATGATATGAGCAGCTTCATAAAGTTCGTAGACTACTTTCGGATCAACAAAGTTGTAATAGACAACCGTCAGACGGCGAATTCCTTTCACACGAGCGTCCATCACCAAATAGGTCGGATTTTTTCGGCCCATGGTATTGGCGTCGTGCACATGGTCGTCCATCGTTTTCTGATTCCACTCTTCCGGCATCTCCAACAGAAAGAATTTAGAAAGGAATGCTCGAACGATACGAGGGTTACCCGCCGCCACTTTTTGGAAATCGTGAATCAGACGGAGTTGTTCTTCTTCATTGCCGCGTGCGCGGACAATCTCCTTCATGAGCTGAATAAGCACGCGCGAAGTGTTAAAGCGGAACGGTGTCTGTGCGCTGTAAAGCACTTCATCATGAAGCGTTTTCAGAGCCGAAAGTCTTTCTTCTACGCCTGTCCCGTCATTTAAACGCTGCAAAAGGTTAACCTCAGCCATCGCCATCCGTTCTTCATGGGTGCTAACCATGTTTTGAATGCCGTGCGGGTGCAGAGCGGTTCTAAAAGTCTCCTGCTCAGCAGAAGACACATTGCCGGAATCGATGACCTCATTAATTTTTCTGAGCAGATCTCGATCCTTCTTATCAAAACGTAATGACTGATTCACCTTGCGACTCAAAAGTAATTATTCTTGTGAAAAGTTTCGATTTTACAGAAGGTTAGCTTTTATGGTTGTAACAGAGAAGCAAAAGTTACCTGTGGTTTTCGGCAATAGATTCACTCTTTTCGAGCGTTCTATTGGGTGCGGCCGACCTCATCCTCTTCGCTATTTTTTCTGTTCCGGCGTTTTTTAGCTCGTTTCTCTTCGAGACTGCGCAGTAAAACAGAGCGAAACCACTGATGCGCCGGATCAAAATGCGTACGGTCATGCCACAGAAATACCGGTGTCCACGCCGGATCTGCGACTAGATTCTTCGGAAGAATGGTCAGAGGCAGGTTGCCGATAAGTTCTCTCACAGAGGACTCCGGCAAACGTCCGATAAGATCGCACTGCGTGAGCATGTGCGGAACCGTTAAGAGATAAGGGGTATCAATGGCAATATTGCTCCCCTCTTCAAACCCCGAGGAGTCGGTCGTGATCTTTCCCTCCGAATAACCGTACTTCACCGCAATAAAACGATAGTTCTTTAAGTCCGACCTTTTAAGCTGCTTGCCTTCCCTCAGCTTGACTGCCAAAGGATGAGTATTCCTGACCACATATAAGTGATCGGTGTTATAGAGCGTCTCGTAATGGAATTTCTTTCCTAATTCTCTTAACTTCAAATTGGGCGGTGCGTAGATGACAATATCAATGTTGCCCTTCTCCAGCGCCCACTGAAAATGCTCATGGAGCGAAATGATAGACAGACGAATATTCGGAGCCTGATCAAACAGATTAGCAAGCGACGGAACTATGAATCTCAGAGCCGCATTATCAATACAACCAATACGGAAATCCTGCGTTAAATTCTTTGGCGAAAAGACCTTCGGACTCGGAAGACGGTCTATGCGCATCAAAATGGATTGGATTTCGCCGATCAATGAATCCATCTTCGGTGTCGGCATCATTGCACGCCCGCTCTTCACAAACAAAGGATCTTCAAAAATTTCACGAGCCTGCGCTAAGAGGCGAAAGCACGTTGCTGAACCTTTGCCTAAACGGTTTGCCGTGGAAATAAGGTTGCGGGAGTCATAGAACTCGGCAAGAAATCTGAGCAACTCACTGGTAGGTCTGTCTTGGGCCATATCGTTATCAATTTTGATGAGGATTTTTGTCAATTTTAATCAAATATGACAGGAAAACTCCTCTATTCAAACACGCGAAAAGCCTCCAAAATTTCACTCAGAAGCACCCCAATGCTGACCAAGGAGAAACAATTATGCAAAAACTCTCAAGAAGGCAAATTCTCAAGGCAATCTCCGCTCTTCCGGCCGTCTCTCCGGCTACTTCCGTTCTTGCACAGGCTTCAAATCCCCAGCCTCAGGAATGGACGGGCTTTGCCATTTGCGATTCTTGCAACCATGTACCTTCCTGCGGAATTCAGTTCCAAGCACAAGGCAATAACATCATCAGTATCCAAAACTGGAAAGAAAATCCGCGTCACTGGCTCTGCTCTAAAGGCATGAGCACTCTGCAGCGCTTATATAACCCGAATCGTCTGCTTTACCCGATGAAACGCACGGCTCCCAAAGGGGCTGCCGATCCGGGATGGGTTCGTATTACCTGGGATGAAGCTTACAAGACGATTGCAGCCAACATGCTCGCCGCCAAGAAGAAATACGGCCCCGAATCTGTCATGTTCTATGCCGGCGACCCGAAAGAACCGAGACCTTCTATTTACCGTTTGGCTCGCTATTTCGACTCTCCCACTTGGGCCACAGAATCCTCCGCCGCTTGCCGCTCCGGCTGCATGATGGCAGAACAGCTCAACTTCGGACAGCCGAACAACGGCGCAACTCCGACGAAAGATACTAAGGTTTACATGATCATGGCCACCAACGTTTGGGCTCAGCCCCTGGGTTGGTGGGAAGCCATAAAGGCTGCAAAAGCACGCGGCTGCAAGATCATCACAGTTGATACAAGAAGAACCAAAGCCGCAGAAATTGCCGATATCCATTTGGCTCCTGCCATTGGTACGGATGCCGCTTTGGCTGCCGGTATCGCCCGCGTTCTGATCAAAGAAAACCTTATTAATAAGCCCTTCATTGATCAGTGGACACATGGTTTCGAAGAGTACGCCAAGTACGTTGACCAGTTCACACCCGAAAAAACCCAGGAAATCACCGGCGTTCCGGCCGACAAGATTGTCGCCGCGGCTCGCCTCTGGGCTCAGGGCCCGGGCTCCTTCACTCTGACGACTCAGTCTCTGTCTCACAACTCCAACGGTGTGAATAACACTCGCGGTCTGCTCCTACTGCCAATTTTAATGGGCTATATCGACATCCCTGGCGGCGTTCCTTTCGGTCAGCCTCCCAAAGGCTTGTCCATGGCTGCATTCGGTCTGCACCCCGCTATGGCCGATAAGAAGTGGTGGAACTCTCCTGAAGTAAAAGCTCGCCGCTTAGATAAAGACGAACTTCCGCTCTGGCATGACCTACAGGATCAGACAAGCCCGAACAACCTGCCTGAATGGGTTCGTGACGGTAAAGTCAAAGTCTTCTGCGGATGGGGCTTTAACGTCAACATTTGGCCGCAGCCTGATGTCTATAACGACGCCCTCTCGAAATTAGACTTTGCATTCGCAACGGACTACTTCCACCGCAAAGACAGCCACCGAAACATGGATATCATTCTTCCTGCTGCGATGAACTATGAACGCCATGCTCCCTTCGGCTGGTACGGTCCTAACATTGCCGTTCGCAAACCGATCAAACCGCTCGGCGAAGCTAAAGAAGACTGGCGTATTGCTCTGGAACTCGGCTGCATTGTTGATAAACCCGAACACTTCTTCGACGGCGATCCCGAAAAAGCCCTCGACTTCATCCTTCATCAGTACGAAGGCGGCGACCTCGTTAAGTTTAGAAATGCATTGCCTCAGATCAGCCGCATCCCAGCACCGAAGCCCGGCTTCAAGAAGTACGAAGACGGAAGACTCCGTCCTGACGGCAAACCCGGTTTCAACACTCTTTCCGGCAAGCTGGACTTCTTCTCGGATCGTGCCGCCAAATTCGGCTATCCCGGCCTTCCGGTTTACAAGCCGATGACCGAGCTCAGCAAGGATTTTGATCTTCGCTTGATGAACGGCTCACGCAAACCGTACATCACGCACAGCAAGACGCGTACGGACCAGCCCTACCTGATGGAAATTGAAGACTGTCTGCACGTCAACATCAATCCGAAAGACGCGGAAGCCAGAGGTATTAAGGAAGGCGATACGATCCTCATCACTTCCCCGTATGGCGGTCCTGTAGAAGCTAAAGCAGTGGTTTCTCTGATAGTTCCTGTCGGCACGATTGACGCTCAATATGGCTGGCTCGACAACCAGAATACCCAGAAACTCATGAACCGCGGCAATCGCGACCCGCTGTCCGGTTATCCGAGCTACTTCGAAAATCCCGTCCGTATTGAAAAGAAAGCCTAAGGAGATCGTCATGAGCAAATATGGAATCATTGTTAATGCTGACGACTGCGTCGGCTGCCACGCCTGCTTCGTCGCTTGTAAAGAAGAAAACCAAGTTGCGCCCGGTGTGAAGTGGAACCATTTGGAAAGACTTGAGCATCCGGCTGAAGAAGTCATCGAATACTTCCGAGTATCCTGCATGCACTGCGAAAATCCAGCTTGCATGAAGGTGTGCCCTGTAAAAGCCGTTTACTTCGGACCGCACGGTGAAGTTCTGATTGACCAGAAAAAGTGCATCGGTTGCAAAGGCTGCTTAGCTGCCTGCCCGTACAGTGCTCCTAAATTCTCCGATCCGAATAAGCAGTCTTACTTCGGCGATCTGAAGCCGCTCGGCGGCAGATCTGCCAGTCCGACAGCTTGGACAACGCGCATTCCCGGAAAAGCCGAGCACTGCACGCTGTGCACGCATCGTACTTCCCAAGGGCGCTTGCCTGCCTGCGTTGAAGTATGCTCGACTAAGGCTTTGCAGTTAGTAGACTACGACAATCCGACCGCTGCTCAGAAAGCCTTGATCGCTAAGGCCCAGATCATCAATAAGGATGCCGGTACTTCTCCGAAGATCCGCTTCATTTCTTCCATTACGGACTTTGGGGCTATGAAAGTTAAAGCCTAAGTTTGAAGTGCGGTGCCGAAAGCGTGCGGCACCGCCTCGTGTCTCTTAGGGTATTTTTGAGGCACGTCTCTGATCCGCCTTCTTACCCGCTACTCGCAAAAATGCCGGCAAACTTCGCCGGCATCTCTTGCTTAGGAACAATAATCGATTAGTTATTAGCTATTCGTTTTGCTGCTTCCTCTCCGGAAATTCTGCCGAAGGTAATCGTCTCGGAAATCGAGTTGCCTCCGAGTCTGTTCTTTCCGTGAACACCGCCGGTCACTTCACCTGCGGCAAATAAACCTTCGATAACTTTGCCATTCTTATCGATTACTTTGGCCTGAGGATTGATCTTCAAGCCGCCCATGTAATAGTGAATAGCGGGAGTGACTTCAATCGCATAGAAATTTGGAGTATCCACCTTCGCTGAGATCTTCGGACGACCGAATTCAGGATCGTTACCGGCTTCTGCATATTTATTGTATTGGGCAATCGTTGCTGCTAGATTCTTCGGATCAATTCCGGCGTTTTTTCCGAGTTCCTCCAAGGTCCTACCTTCTTTTGCAAGCCCAAGCTCAAATGCAGCGCCTGTCTGCTTTACTTTATCCCTAACCTTTTGATCAAAGATTTCGTAAGCAACGCCTCCTGTCTGTTTCGAAACCGCTGCACTTGTTTTATCCCTTGTCGTCAGTTCGCTAATGAAACGCTTGCCTTCTTTATTTACAAAGACAGCACCTGCTCCTCGAACCGTCTCGGAAACGATTACCGGAGAGCCGACAAGAAGGGTCGGATTCAATTGAATTTCCTTCGCATCTACAACTGCAGCGCCGACATTTTCGCCGAGGATGATACCGTCGCCCTGACTGCCCGGTTGGTTAGAGGTTTTTACTTCAGGGCTAATATCCGGGCGAAGCTTCTGAATTAGCTCAGGATTGGCACCAATACCACCAGTCGCAAGGATGACCGCTTTCGCATCAATCTGATAAATGCCAGTATGTTTGCCTTTAACCAAAGCTCCGGTAATTTCTCCGTTCGTTCCTTTTATGAGTTTGACAAGTTTGGTATTGAGGCGGAGGTCTAAATTCGACTTAGCAGCTTCATCTCTGAAGAACTTAGAAAGATAGGGGCCTACAAAGGCACCGTCGGCCGGTCCATGCATACGAGCCGCGGAAGATCCACCACCCTGACCAACATGACTTAAAGTTGCTCCGTGTTTATCGAGCCACTCAATAGACTCGTTTGATTTATCGGCAAGCACTCTTACGAGATCCGGATTAGAAACATTCTTTCCGCCCTTCATGGTGTCGTCAAACATCAACTGCGGATTGTCCTCAATACCTGCCTGCTTCTGGAATTTTGTTCCTGCGGCATTCATACCGCCGGCTGCCAATTGGCTATTACCGCCCGGAACGGCCATCTTCTCAATCATGATGAGATTTTTTACGCCGGCTTCTCTTGCAGCCATTGAAGCCGTGAAACCAGCCGCGCCAGAACCAACAATAAGCAGGTCTGTTTTTTCTATTTTTACAGGTTTTAATTCTTCATATTTTGACAAGTCGTCCGTGAACTTGGCCTTCAATCGGCTTACACCCTGCTTCATTTTGTTCAAAGTCGGGAAGTCATGGCAATTTGTGCAATAAGCTACGCTCGGGACATGACCGGAGTGGCAGGCCGTGCATTGCATTTGGCCGATGTGGCTTTTATGAGGATTGGGGGTCTGAGAGCTGGTTTTTGTTCCCATTTGCTCTAATGATCCATGGCAAATGGCGCATTGTTTATTGATTTCAGTCTCTGAATCTGAGATCACATTCGTTGTATGGCATGCGGCGCAGTCAAGCCCTTTCTTTGTATGAACACCGGCTAAATAAGCTGCTTTATCTCCGCTCATATATTGTCTAGAAAGGTCGGCATTGAAAGGTTCGGCAGAGGCTGCATTAATAAATGCAAAAGACAACACACCCGCCATCAACACATACCCTACTGATGGTTTAAACATTTAATTCTCCTTGTGGACGAGCCAATCTCGTTATTAAATTATGTGAGTTATAGAAGAGAATTTCTATTTAAAAATAGCTAAGATAGTGTTAGGTTTCATCTAACACAATTTGCCCAAATGTTTCACTACGATCTCAATGACTTGCTGTTGCTGCAAGCAATTTCAGACTGCCAAAACTTAACGAGGGGAGCAGAAAAAATCGGCCTTACCGCTCCCTCCGCATCCGTTCGCATTCGAAAATTAGAGAATGCATTGAAAGTCAAGCTCCTAAAAAGAAGTCCTAAGGGCGTTGAATTAACCTCTGCTGGAAAATTAGTTGTTGACCAATCAAAAAAGGTTTTCTGGACCTTTGAGGGCATGGCTTCTTCGCTTCGGCCGTTCATACGTAAAGAAGAAGGACTAATCAAAATCTTCGCTAATTATGGCGCGGCTGTTGATTTCCTCCCTTATGACCTCGCCGAATATATGACAATCCATAATGAAATTTCCTTCGTGTTGGAACAGCGGCCCTCTATTGACGTCGTCAGAGCGGTTTCCACGGGCGAAGCAGACATTGGAATCTCCGTTTGTGAAGTTATCCCTGAGTCATTAAGAAGCTTCCCGTACCATGAAGATAGGTTAGTAGCCATCGTTCCCGAAAACCATCCGTTTGCCGATCGAGCTCGCGTCGATTTCAAAGAATTACTGGTTTTCGATTCTGTCGGCCTATCTCAAAATTGTTCCATGCAGCTTTTCCTGTGTAAAAAAGCTGTGGATTTGGGTTTGCCAATGAAACTTAAAGTGCAGGTAGACAACCCAAACATTCTCTTTGAGTTCGTTTCTGTAGGGGTCGGCTACGCCATCGTTTCTCAAAAGACATTAGAGAAAAAGTCTCCGGAATGGAAATTTAAAACTGTCCAATTAAACGATCCATGGGCTCGGAGGGAATTAAAAATTTTCCTGCCGCAAGCTAAAGATTCCGAAACAAATCGTCTTGAAGAATTCAAAGATTATTTACAGTCAAGAGGCTATATGAATAGCGTTGCCGGTGAACAGTGATAACGTCTTTACAAACTGACCTTAGGAGTGGTGGTTTTCGACGAGCCATTACTCGTCTTTTTACTGCTCAAAAAGTTAACATTACATCCTGGATTGAACGAGACCTGCCCTTACCGTCTACCCAGTAACTTTTCTTCTGGACTGCTTAAATCCATCTTCTGGTCTGCATTTTATAACCTCTGGTCATGTTCCAACTGGATCATTGGACATTTCTCGGTTCTTAAGAAATTTCTAAGATTTCTCCTGAATCCCATACTTGAACAAGGAGAAAAAATGAGCTGTCCAACATTAGTCAAATCAGCAGTCATTTCTGCCCTGGCGGGCTTTTGTTTAGTTTCTTCCGCTCAGGATCATGAACTTACAACAGACGTTGTAGTTATCGGAGGCGGAATCTCGGGCTTAAGTTCGGCAATGTCGGTTTTGGATCATGGCGGCAAAGTTGTTGTCTTAGAAAAACTTCCCGGCCTCGGCGGTGCTGGAAATTACTTCGAAGGTGCTTTCGCAGCAGATTCGGATTACAAACGCAGAAACGGACTTAAAGAACCGACAGCAGACCAGGTCTACAAAGACGTCGTTCGGTTCTACAACTACCGAATCAATGCCGTCGTTCTGAGAACGCTTATCAATGAAAGCGGTCCGGCTATGGACTGGATTGAAACTAAAGGTTATAAATTTCAGTTAAATAAGAGAGGCAAAAAAGACCGTCATATGGCTCCGGACGGATTTGGAGCCGGCTTCATCAAACTTTTCTACAGAGATATTGAAAAGAAAGGCGGAACAATTCTTCTCGAAACCCCTGCTCAGAAACTCATTCAAAACGATAAAGGTGAAGTAATCGGAGTAGAAGCCAAAAATTACAAAGGCGAAAAGGTTGTTGTTAAAGCCAAAGCCGTCATTCTGGCGACCGGTGGTTTCCCTGGAAATCAGGAAATGCTGAAGAAATACGTTCCGGACATCGGCAAGGAAGGGATGGCAAGAATCATGCTTCGAGGCCCCGGCATTGAAGGCCGTACAGGCGATGGCATCAATATGGCCAAAGCGATCGGAGCTGATTTGGCAGGTATGGATACCATTGCCGGCAACAGTCCTTACCTTGAATATGAACCCGTCATCTTCCAGTTTAACGGTCCTCAATGGCTCAAAGAGTCCAGGGCTGCATTAAGTCAGCCGTTTCTGTGGGTAAATAAGTTCGGTCAGCGTTTCTATAACGAAGGTAACGGCCGTTACTGGAATGACAACCATAACGCCATGACGGCAAACGGTGGCGTGATGTTCTCTATTTTCGATGAGAACATGAAAAACAAACTTATTAAAGACGGACCTCTCACTGACTTCAATCAAATTGTCATCCGTGGAGAACCCATGACCGCTCTGAACGAAGGCCTGGAAAGAGGTATTAAAGCAGGCTATGCCTTCAAAGCCGACACAATTGAAGAGTTAGCTCAGAAAATAGGCGTCCCGATCCAGAATCTTGTCGAAACTGTTAAAGACATCAACGCTGCCGCGGATGCCGGCGAAGACAAGATGCTTGGCAGACCCAAAGAATTCTTGTTTAAGTTCTCCGATCACGGTCCTTATTATGCAATGCGCGGCCTCAGAGCTTTCTTCCAGACCCTGGGCGGAATCCGCATGAACTCAAAAATGCAGGCGATGGACAAAAAAGGCAACGTCATCCCTGGTCTGTATGCCGTGGGAATGGATATGGGCGGTTTGTATGACACAAGTTACGACATCAAATACCCGGGCTTTACAAGCGGATTCGGTATGACCGGAGGTTTAATCGCCGGCCGTGATGCCATGCGTTTAGTTAATGAATCAAAGAATTAATTCCAGGAGAAGAATATGCCGCGTATTTCACTATCAGTTTGTTTTCTTTCTTTAGCTTTGGCTTTCTCCTCTCTGGCGCAAGCTCAGGCTCTCCAATCCATGAAGGCTCATGAAAAGCTGGGCGTGACTTGTCAGCAGTGCCATGGAATAAATACTCCGACAACCGCTCCCAATGAGAAACAATGCCTAAGCTGCCACGCTAACAGTTCGGGGCATTATCGGGGAGCAAAGTTGGATGCTCAGGGATACGGCGTACCTAAAGTCTATATCGAGAGCGGTCGCAATCGTGCAGCTGCAATCCACGACAGCCACTCCGGTCCCGTCCGCTGCACCGTCTGCCACACCGCTCACAAAGCTCCTCCGAAGATGTATTGCAACAACTGCCACTCCTTTGATGTGAGAACAAAGTAAATAAGCAACCGGGGCAAAAAAGCCCCGGAGGAACTGAGGAGAGTATTGTGAAAAAATTAAATTTTCTTATGCGGGCAGCTTTGCCTTTATTTTTACCCTCGCTCGCGTGGGCGTCACAAGTAGAAGTCTATGGCGTCATTGACACCGGCATTGCGGTAGCTAGAGTGAACGGTGAGACCAGAGTCTATGAAGAAACAGGCTTTATGAGACCGAGCCGCTTCGGATTCAAGGGGAAAGAAGACCTGGGTAACGGCAGAGCCGTCAGCTTCGTCCTGGAACAAGGTTTTGACTCAAACAACGGAGCTCAGAGCCAAGGTGCAAACTATGCCTTCGGACGAGAAGCGAACTTAACTTATGAGTGCGCTTACGGAAAGTTCGGCATGGGCCGTATTGGCAACTTTATGTCCGGCATGGGTTCCTGGGATCCTTGGGGACCAAACTCGGGACCTTTTGCGACGGGTTGGGGGATAGCCGCTTCCGGCTCTTCGATGTCAGATTATCTGAGAATGGACAATACCTTTGCCTGGCAGTCTCCCAAGATAGACGGTTGGCAAGTAATGGCCCAATACTCTTTGGACGTATTGGGGACAGAAGCCGAAAGAAATGTCGACAACACTCGTTATTTGTCCGGCGGCGTGACCTACATGAAGAACGGTCTGAATGTTCTGGCTTTTGCCGGCTGGAGAATGAATCCGACAGTCGAAGGTAAAGGCTATAAAGACGGTCAGACTTACGGACTTGCTCTCAATAAGCAATTTGACGGTTTCAAACCCTACCTAGCCGCACAATATGCGAGAAATTCTTTATCTGTAGGTAAAAAACCGCTCTCAGTTTTTAAAGCTGTTGAAGCAAAACATCCGAATACAAAAGGGATTAACGGCATAGCGATTATCACCGGTACCGACATCTCTTGTTTTAGCGGAACCTTTAAAGCCGCAGTGCAATACTTCCATGGTAAGAACGAAGGCGCAGAGAATAAAGACAAACTCAAACGGCTGATCTTCTCTATCGGACAGGAATATCCTCTTTCGAAACGAACAGTTTTATACGCCGGAACCAACTGGGGAAAATCGGAAGCCAAGGCGCACGGGCATAAAGAAATTACTCGCGCGTTAGAACTTTTCAGCGGAATAAAACACAGCTTTTAGCCTTTATTGAAAGCCTCCGGGAAGAGATACAGGATTTCTTCTCGGAGTTTTTTTAGTCCCTCTTCAAATTGTTCTTTAGTTAAAGAGGGAGGATTTAACATAATATGCTGCGTATCTAAAGGGTCGTAAAAAAATCCTGGGTTAAAAGAAATTCCCTGTCTTGATTCAAACAATAATTTGGTATTAATTGGTTTTTTAAAGCGGAG